>ERZ1292645.178-Hain-H14-02um-R2-178-length-28363-cov-8_pt1 | contig 28363 bp, 23 predicted proteins | sample MGYA00564401_ERZ1292645 | MGnify/ENA primary metagenome ERZ1292645 (study PRJEB36523, sample SAMEA6512644) | groundwater metagenome | collected 2019-01-09 | study: AquaDiva: Metagenomics assemblies of 32 groundwater samples | reverse complement strand
CTATTGCGGCCCTACCACCGGATCGCGGCCCATATGCCGCATGATTTTTTACGAGTGCATCAATGCTAATCTATGAAAATTGTCACTTTTATGCCATTAAGATGGTTTTAATAACAATTTTTCATAAGTTTTGATGTCGGGAAGCTTTACTGCCACCTCTTACATTCATAGAAGCGGTATCCTGGGGCCCAAAAACAGACCGATATTGGATATTCCCTTGATGGCAAAGGAAATAGTCTGATACCTCTCAGGGAGAGGACTAGTTGTGTTGAAGAAGGTTCTATCCTCTTGAGCATTTCACCTCGATGCCAGATGGTAATAACACCTCCATTAGGGCAGTCAGATAGAGTGATATAGAGGTAGGTTTTTATCAATTTGGCCCGAATTATTCTTAGTGTTTTTGGTTCTGATGTCCATAGTTCTAACGTGGGGTCGCCGATAACATGGTAAGCCTCAAAGTGGTCTTTGATTACCTTAGCGCTTCTAGTTGCTCTGATCGGAAGATAAGCTTTTGCGTAATTCAGGATATCGCCCAGGCGGCTATACTTCACTGGGTAGCTGGCCGTCGATACAGGAAACGTAGGGAGTAGGACACCTGGCCACATGGCATCAAATAGCGCCTTCATTAAGTCGTCGTTAAGCCAGGTATCGGACACTCTTGTTGACGCAATGAGCGAGGGTGCCCCTTTCTTTTTTTTCAATATTGTTTCTGCAAGAGAATTTTTTGACCCCGGTAAATCAAATTTTCCTGTATTGCAGGCAATTATAAACAATATCGTTGGAAAATCACCCGCAATATTTACTTTTTCCAAGTGCTTTACTGATAATATTGGAGGTTTATTATTTGGAGAACTCAACTCCTCCATACCGCCATGACCCCTGTAAGCTGTTATTAATTGTCCCCGTTCTATTGCGGATATCAGCGTTTTCTCCGCTTCATCAGGAAGGTACATATATTTTTTTACATCTTCGGGAAATTCAGTACCATCTCTACTAGATAACTTGTCTGCTTTTTTTATATCTTCGTAATCGGAAACATAGACCCTTTCCACTTCAAATCCATATTTGATCATGCAATCTCGGATATCTTCCACAGTTTTGACAAAGTTCCTATCCTCTCTGTTGGGCGGTGGACACAAATCTTCGTAGCATGCAACAAAAGATGTCCTACGATAATATTCAGGTTCAACTGGCGGGTTCTGTTCGTAGGAGATAATCTTTTCCACTACTGTCTTCCCTTCTTCTTCGTTACGGACAGGAATACGGCCTATCGAAAGCCAAGGCATAACATAATGATTCTTTGTATCCTGGTCTACTTTGGTTGAGTAATAATAATCAGTAATATATGCGTCATCCCCCAATCCTATCGGTTCTGAGGTAATCGAATTACTATCGCCAAATAGCAAGACGTATCTGAGTCGGTATGAAGCCCTTTTTTTTGCCCGGATGTATTTTTTTATTTCACTAACTGAATTGCCTACTGTTTTGATAGAGACTATTTCTGTGACTAGACCCCGACTATTTTTCCATTTCGCCAGTTCTTCTGCGGCAGACTGACACTGAAATATATCAGCATAAATTATGAGGAATTCTGGTCCAGGCGATTCATAAGGGATGTTCATCTTGCCTGGCCGAATCTCCAGCCGTTCGCAGATCCCTCTCCTTGGGTTTAGGAAAAAATTGCCAAAGGCTTTCCTGTCCAGGGTAGGTTCCATTAATGGATATTCCGATATTTCACCTTCTATTTGAGACACCTTGATAGTAATGTCGATGTTACCATGGCAGATAAGCATTTTCTTGCTCGGATTATACTGAATCGGCCTTACACTGACCAGCAGGGCATTATAACCATCTATTTCAAAGGGACCGGAAACTTCAACGATCTTCCTCGGATATAACTCATCAGTTTTATCGTAAAAATTCTTATCATAATCGAATTTCGTTTCACTCGCATTTTTTAATTCAAGCTCCTCTTGTGCAGGTGAGACCAGTATATGTTTAAACCGCACTGGTTTGCCTTTTTTTATATCGCGATTGTAATCGCACTCGTGATTGCAGGCGAAAGGAATTTGTACATACCGGCCAAATGAAGGGAGTAAGGGCCTGCCTTTTTCAACCAGATAACCTGCCTTTTCAACCTTAACCTGCTTGAAGGATATATCTTTTTCTTCCACTTTAAGTTCATCATCTGAAAGATAGAACCCTGGAAAGATGTACTTTATAGCAATACATCCTTTTGACTCTTTTACCTCAACGATTGGTTCGTCCCCATATTTTTTTACAGTGAATGAATCTGGAAGTCCTGCTGCATTTAGTGATTTAAACTTTCTCATTTTATTCATCACCTTGTTTAATGAAGCCACCCGCACAATTCAACCCTTGAACGGATGGCTTCACATTAACCATGCCTAAATCCAAGAAATAACGAAAGCAACATCATACACAGTAACAGTCCCCGTTAAATAATATTGCACGTTTACCAGGGGGGCAAATACAGTTTGGATCACCCAGCTTTCTTTTCTTTTTTGTAATTTTTTTGTTGTTTTTATCCAAAACCGATGTTAAACATCCCTCATCATCGAAAACAAGCTTTACTTCAACCTCAATCTTAGGCGGCATGACATCCTCCTTTAAATTAGTGAATATCCTTAAATTAAAAAATCAAACCACTGAAAATCTGGGTCAGTAGATCTGTTTATGGATCCATATATATCACCCCCTCTATTACTAGAAAGATAAAGTCAATTTGCCAAAGATCAAACGATCCGGTTGAATTAAAGGGTTAAGGGTATCAATCTCTTGAAACATAAAATTCCGGTCAAACAAGTTTTTTCCCTCAATGCTAAAGATCCCAAACCGTTTTGGCAGCCTGTAGCCTATAGAAGCGTCACAAATCCAAAACTGATCTCTCCCCTCAAAACTGTTGGACAAGCTATCAAGAAAGTTTCCCTCCTGGTTTACATAAGTTGCTTTTAATTTTATAAAGATCCCTGCAGGATGATATAGGTTAGCTCCTAAGGGAACACGATGTGTTTTAAAATCCAGAGAGTTCTCATCTACTGTATCAAAATGCTCGAATTGATATTCTGCGCTTGCCGCTGCCCAGGTAAAGGGGGTCCAGTATAAGTAGCCACGGCCTATCTTCTCTACTTGATTCTTATCAGTAATACCCAGGGAAATATCAGTAACAGGAAATTCTATTTCCCTACTGGTAAACTCTAAGCCTCCAAGCAGGCTTGAAGAGAATTTTTGATCTAGTCCGATCCCATATACTTTAGAATCAGTAGCATTTACATCGTCAAAGAACTGTTGAAACCCAGCTACTTGTGTTGGTTCAATTGTCTGGTTAGAGATTAGGGATTTTTTCAGCACACGGAAGCCAGCTATCCTAATTGTTGTGGAAGGTATTGGATTCCATATGAGTCCTAACTTTGGGTTAAACTGATCTCTTTCTATTAGCGTATCTTCAACCTTCTCTTTTTCTCTAAATAGATCAGTACTACCTCCAATGACGAGGGTGGCATTTAAAGGGAGACTTGTAAGGGAATAGAGATAAAAATTGGTGTGACGGATATCATTTCTAAAAGGAGTAGACGAAACAAGGGGATCTCCGAATCCAAGATCTACGATAGTATTTATATCAGTTTCTTTCTCTCCATCAAAATACCCTCCGCCAATAATAAGATTCAATCGTGCAGTTCGGAGTAGGTATTGGGTCTCGCCATTAAAGCCTTTAGATCTACCCGTGAAACTAAGACTTAAACCAGGAAATGAATCGTCAAGGTCATCATCCGAATTATTATAGAAGACAGAGGCGATAATATCCTGATGCGGGGCTAACGCATAGTGAAATCCAAGCCTGTAGGCCTGGATATCCTTTTTGTTCTCAATAGTTGGTGAGAAATTCTCTGGGTCAAATCTAACGTCAATATCACCATTCTCAGTATCATTAAATCTTATCTCGCCCTGGATGCTTAACTTATGGGTCAGGCTTGCCTGCAAAAATACATTATATATGTTCTGATCTATATCAGCATTCTCCCGGAATCCATCCGTCACCTGATGGAGCTGTCCTACACTCCAGGAATATCTGCCATTAAGTCCTGTCAGGATGACCTCCTCTCCAAATGTACCATTTTCTCCCACAATGCCGGAGGTCAGTAATTGAACCCTGTCCCTATTGAAGAGCTGGCTAAATTCATTAAAAGATGTGTCAAGTGGCCCGGCGCCTGAAAGGATGGCCGGAGAGCTTTCACCAAGCCTCGGTTGAACAGGATTGTTATTAATGGGCTGTAATAACTGAGCCTGGAGTAGCTCACTTAATCGGGCAATCTCTGAACGGGGTAAGACTGCATAGGAATCAGCAAGAAATCTATGGGCAGAATAGTTGGCAGGGTCTATGCTTACTGACTTGAAACCCTCAACCAGGGCAAGCTGCCTGAATCCCAGATCTTCATAGATCCTGGCAAGACTTATACTCCTTGCAGCTATATCATGGTCTAACAGCAGTTGCGACCGGTATACTGCCCTATTATCATTTAATTCCATCGATTTTTGCAGGTCGTGGAGCGCCTCTACTGGCCGGTTTTCGGTCTGCTTGCGGATGGCATCATACAGGTATGGGGTCGGGTCCTTTGGATCAAGTTCCTTTGCCATATCCAACTGGATCCCTGCCACCTTATCCCTCTTTTCCTCGTAGTAGGCCTTGCCAAGATAGCTCCTGATAAGCGAGTTGTTGGGGTCGAGACTTGCGGCGATCTCTATCTCCTTTCGACCCTCTTCAAGATCCCCCTCTCTGATCTTTGCCAATCCCAGGCCAAGGCGCGAAAGGGGCTCGGCCTGGTTTAATGTTATCGCCTTCTCAAAGGCAGTCTTAGAATCTTTTGTCTTTATCTGGGCAAGGTAGGCAAATCCTAAGACCATCTGGGCCCGCGCCTCTTTAGGATGTATGGCCACGGCCTTTTTTGCGGCATCAAGGGCATTGTCAAGATCCCCTTCGGACATCAAAAGTTCGGCCAATCTGGCCCATGCCAGGGAGCCTTGAGGATCAAGCCTTACGGCCTCTTTTATAGCAGCCGATGCATCAGGCAGATTGAAATTGGCCTGATATACATAGGAAAGGGCGATCTTCGCTGAGACAGAATCCGGCCCGGCCCTGGTAGCCTTCAGCGCAAGATCTAAGGCCCTTTCTTTTTCATTTTGAGCAACTGCAATGATCGATTGGAGTGCAAGGGCAGGACTGTAACCTGGTACCAGATCTAATGCCTTCTGTAAACCCTGGCCTGCCTCATCTACCCGTCCCACTGATAGGAGTAAAGAAGCCTTGTAGACAAAAAATCGTTCATCCCGAATTTCTTCGTGTAACTCCTTGATTGCAGAAAAGGCCCTCTCTATATCGCCATCTATATAAAAACCAATAGACCTGCGCACCATCAAGCGCCAATCCCCTTCAGGCAGACCTTCGGCCATGTCAAGCTTGAGTTCCCGGATGCTCAATACCGGTGGATAATATAGTGCCCATTGGATGGCATCTGCAGGACGGATCAGGATGCGGAGGCTTGGTAGCTGCCCGGCCTTTATCATCGCTTCCTGACCGCTCTTGACAGCAATAGACCCTGCTTCATTTGTAACCGCCATCTTACCTTCGATCACGGTGACTGTGGCAGATCTGGCCTCTTCATTCACCTCAATCATGAATTCTGTCCCCTCACTTGCCGCATTCACAAAAGGGGTCTCTATCGTAAATGTCTGAGGCGTTCTGCTCATAAAGAATGCGCGACCGGTTATTATTTCGAGCAGTGTAGATTTCTTGGGGGCAGAGAATTTAACTGTGGTCTTCTGATCCAGACGGAGGATGGTTTCATTCGGAAGGAGTAAAGCGACTCTGCTCTTCTCTAGGGTCCGGATCTTGTCTTCAGGGCAATAGGTGTTATTTGTCTGCACCTCATGCCAATCTGTCTCGTCCGATTTTAGCGATTCAACGCGCCCCTCTACAGATACGATCTTGGCCACCCAATCTTTGCATTCATTTGGACTTGCTGATCCGATTATAGGAATCCCGGCAAAAATTACGGTCAAGACAACTACATGAAGAACGCGAATACGCATTTATGTCATATCCCCATCCAAGATAGCTTGACAACAAAAAGAAAAAGGGAATTCACATATACCATATGAGTAAAGTCCTTGTCAAGACAATTTATTAACCTTATAAGACAATTTCTTAACCTTCCCTGATCTTTCGTTAACAGCATAGAGTATGCCATAGATGTAACCGCTTTCCCTCTTTTGAACGATCTAAGACAATAAGTTCTTAAATAACAAACAGTTGTGTAAACATTTATTTTTAAGACGGTCCAGCTTATGGTTATTAGACTAGATCCTCATCTTGCCCGAAATGTATCTGATTAGATACCACAATTATCTTATTAGATACACTGTCTAATAATTTTTACAGAAGGATTTCATTATGCAACGTTAGGTTATAGGCAGGGTGAAAGAAAACTCGCTCCCCTTTCCGACCTCGCTAGTTACCCAATCCAAGGTAATCCTAAACCTCCATTTCTTTTCCGTCATCAAGTATTACTATATTATGCATCTTCAGGGCACCTATATCTTTTTTAATCTCCTCAAGGTGCTGGGGCTTCATATGATATACAAATAATGGTATATCAGGCTTGCCTATCTTCCGGAACTCCTCTTTAAGGATGGCCGGGGTCAGATGACCGCTCAATACCGCTAAGCTGCTGAGCCTGTCAGGAAAGGAAGTCTCTATTATTGCAGCCTTTAAATTATCCCTCTTAGATGCCTCTTTCCATATCTTTTCTGTCTTATATGTATCACCGCTATATACTACTGAAGATATACCGTCATCTATGATATACCCCACAGTCGGGATAACATGGTTCACCCTTATCGGTGTCACCTCTAGCTTACCGACAAAGACCTTCTCCTCCCTTAAGTTCTACCAATCTGTAGATCGGCTCACTCGTTGAGAGGATCTTTGTTATATCGGGCCATATCGAATCGTTAAGTATATTATTTTTTACGGAATCCAAAGTCTCCTTTATCCCCATTATCTCTATAGACCTCGCAACCTCTCCCCACAGGTTATCTGCGAGGAAGGGAAGCCCTTTGATATGATCAAAGTGGGAATGAGAGAGGAGGATATTGGTTATCCTTTCCTGCTCAGTTATGTCAATTGAGGTAGCTATGCTCCCGGCATCAATTATCAGGTTATCGTTTATTAGGAGAGCAGATGTCTTATAGGTAGTAAGGTATCCAGAGGTCTTATATATAAACATCTCTCCCCCGTAACATCCCAATACCTTGATCTTCATAAATCTTCTCCTCTTCTTTTTTGATCCGATTATCCCGTAAATCAATACAGGCCTCTCCTTCCACTTTCACATAACAGAATCGAGTACCCAGGCATTTATCATGTTTTCAAAGATAGGCCCAAGACACGGTAGACATCGATGGCTTCGACTATGTTTTTCAAGTGTTGGCGGCTTACTTTCTCTAGCCGATAGCGCTCTCCCAGGCGGAGCATGGTTTCTGGGCCTATTAGAATATGACCCGGCCCAGCGGAAGCGACCAACCGTGCAGATAGGTTTGTCACTGGACCGGTTGCGGTGAAGGTCCAGCGTGTCCTGCGCAGCCCCTCAAAACGGGTCGAACCAACTAGCGCTGTGCCAGAATTAATACCTATATGGATCGATAACGGATGGTGATTATTTTCCCTATTCAAGGTATCGGTGGCAATCAATAAGGAGAAAGCAGTTTCCACGGATCTGACGGCATGCATTTGGGGATCGTTATTCTGAAAGATGGTCATGAAGCCATCACCAGCAGTCTCGTTGATGTCTCCACCAGCCTCATGTATCTGATCCAAGAAGGTTGAAAAATAGCGTTCGACCAGCGTGTTGAGCACCTCTGCGGATAGCAGTTCGGTCAAGTCCGTATAGCCGCTTATATCAAGAAACATCACTGACACGTCTCTTTCCCGCTTTGCCAATTCAGGTGCCTCTGGATTGGCAGAAACGATGTGTTTAACAGCTTCAGGTACAAACTTTGACAAATGATCCTTGATCTTCAAGAGCCGGCTAATCCTGTCGTCTATAGTATGCTTAAGTTTTAACACCGTTTGAATACGGGCGATCAGCTCCCGATGGTTGACAGGTTTGGTAAGGAAATCATCTGCCCCGGCCTCAATCCCTTTGATGCGATCTTCGAACCCGTCCAAGGCGGTCATTATCACTATAGGTATAAGCCTGGTCTCGTCGTTTCCCTTGAGGATGCGACAGACCGTAAAGCCGTCCATGACAGGCATCATTACGTCTAACAGGATCAGGTCAAGGGCCTCAGTGTTGACCTTTTCCAACGCCTCTTGGCCATTTGTTGCCGTTACTGTTTCATACCCAAGATCCTCTAGTTCTTGCACTAGATAGTCCACATTGAAAGGTTCATCATCTACGATCAGGATTTTAGAATGATGGATCAAAGCCGTTTCTCCGCGAAATATGAAATAGTGGCGTTTCGCCCAGGAACTTGGCCAGCTTCTGAAACAGCAGATCTTCATCAAGGGGTTTGCTGAGGTAGTCATCACAGCCACTTTGCCGGGCTTTTTCTTCGTCTCCAATCATCGCATGGGCCGAAAGGGCAATAATAGGGATGTCCTTCAGCATTACATTGGTTTTAATACGACGGGTAGCCTCCCAGCCATCGATGACTGGCAGAGAGAGGTCCATTAAAATCAAGTCAGGGCGTTCAGATTCAGCAAGCCGTATCCCCTCCTCTCCGTTTGCAGCCGTTAGGATCTCGTAATGGTCCTCCATGAGCTGTACGAGCAGATCTTGATTGAACTCCACGTCTTCCACGATCAGGATTTTTTTCATGATTTACTCCTTCGGTCTTGTACTCCTGTATGTCTCTAACACATTACGCAATTCATGGAAGAGTGTGTCCCGGTCCAACCCTCTCTTCTGGATCACTGTGCTTACGCGGTGTTCTAACATAGTGTATTCTTCAGATGTTAATGTTTTCGCAGTGATCACAATGATCGGGATTTGGCAGTGCTGGGGGTCATTTTGGAGCTGGTCGATTACTGCAAACCCATCCATCTTTGGCATGAGGAGATCCAACAGGATAATATCTGGCCGCTGCCTGGATATCGTTTCCAGCGCCTCGAGACCATCTTCCGCTACCTTGACTTCATACGGCCCATCTTCCAGGAGTTGACGTACAAGGCTTATCATCTGGGGATCATCATCCACTAACAAAAGGCGTGCCCGGTGGGAAACAGAAATTCGTGCCAAGGTGGCCAATACTGTCTCGCGGTCAAAGGGTTTTAGTAGATAATCAAAAACCCCCAAACGATAGCCCAGTTCTTTATTATCCACGATCGAGAGTACAATAATCTGGATGTCACGTGTAACAACATCTGTTTTCAACTCGTGAATAACCTGCCAGCCATCCTTATGCGGCATCATAATATCGACGATGATTGCAAAAGGTCTTAGGGTCCTGGCCTTTTGCAGACCTTCTTCGCCACTTACAGCCCCAACAACGTGATACCCAGCCTCAGCAAGGTTCTCCCTAAGAAGATAAATTACATCCGGGTCGTCATCAATGGCCAACACTATCCTGCCAGCCTCCGGTTTGCCGATTGGCTCCTCATAGGAAGGCGCTGCAACTTCTTTGGTATCTATATTGGCAGCTTCATATAGACGAGGAAAGGTGACTGTAAAGGTCGAGCCTACACCTACCGTGCTCTTCGCAGTGATATCCCCTCCCAGGAGTTTAGCAAGACGTCGGCTAATCGACAGACCCAAGCCAGTGCCGCTATGCTTGCGTGTAGTACTGCTATCCACCTGGCGAAATTCTTCAAAGATAAGACCTAGCTTATTCTCTGGAATGCCGATCCCTGTATCTGCCACGGAAATCATAATCTTCTCATCTCGATGCCTTGAAGTAATGGTGATCGTACCCTCCTCGGTGAATTTCAATGCATTGCTTAGCAAATTAATAAGGATTTGCTGGAGTTTATCCTGGCCGGTAAATAGCGAGGGACATCCCGCCTCAACATCCTTGACCAGACTCAGCTTATCGCTCTTGACCAGCGGTTCGACCGTCCTTAGGCAATGATCCACTAATTGTCCCAGGTCGAAGCTGGTTGGCTGGACCTCCATACGCCCTGCCTCGACCTTAGAAAGATCCAGGATGTCGTTAATTAGCTCCAAGAGGTGCTCTGCACTGATCAAGATCTTTTCCAGGTTCTCGTACTGTTTCTGTTGTAGGACATCCTTGGAGCGCCGCATTACCAGCCGGGTAAAGCCGATAATGGCATTCATCGGGGTTCGAAGTTCGTGGGACATGTTAGCTAGGAACTCCGATTTATGCTGGGATGCCTCCTCCAGTCGTCGGTTCGCCTCCTGGAGTTCTCGGGTGCGGAGTTCGACCTTGGCCTCCAACTCTCCAGCATACTGCTTTACCTGCTCATAGAGCTTGGCGTTCTCGATGGCGATGGCTGCATGATCCGCCAGGCCGCTTAAGAGCTGTTGGTTTTCCTCACTGAACTTGTGCGGGAACCGGCTGGTGACAGCAAGAACACCAATCACGGTCTCTCGCGATTTCAACGGCACCACGACTGCGGACCGAATAGATGCCTCTTGGATGGCCTCCAGAAAGGGGCTATCAGAGTATTCTTGAAGGTAATCGTTGACCAACATCGGCTTGCCGGTCATGACAACGCGGCCGCTGAGACCTTCTCCAGCTTTGAAATGAACATGGAGCAATGCCTCGGTAACCGTGCCGCTATGGGCCTGGATCGCAAAGGCATCGGACTCTTCCTGCCGCAGGGCTAGTAGACTGGCTTCTGCCTGTAACAGGCCACGGGCTTTCTCAACGATCAGGCGCAAGGTCGGCTCGAGGGCAACCTGAGCGGTGATCTCCTGGACGACCTCGTACAACGTCTTAGTCTCGGCAATTTTCCGTTCAAGCGATTCGGTCATATTATTAAACGTTTTGGCGAGTACGCCTATTTCATCAGACGAATCCACTTCCACCCTCTGCGACAAATCACCTGCAGCGATCTTTAAGGCTGCCCTAGCCATGGCCCTTACCGGCTTAAGTATATAGCCAATAAAGGCGAAAGAAATAAAAACTCCTATTAAAATAGTTCCTAAGGTCAATCCTATCCCAGTTAAAAGAGTTTTGCGGATGGTTGCTTGCGTTTTTTCTAAAGAGAGTATAATCTGCACACTCCCGCGTCCAATGGTTTTCTGATCAATGCCAAGCAACAACATCTCAGCGCCTAGCTTCTCGTCACTTTTATTTTGCAAGGTCCCAGTCGTCTCCACTGGAGCAGCGGCATGGTAAACCCCCTTATGTCCGACAACGTGATAGTGGATAGTGGGTATCGTCACATTTGATACCACGGCAATAGCATGTGTTGTGGCTTGATCAGCAACCTCTTGCTCAAAGACTGATTTTTGGCCCTCCCTGAATTGCTGGGCAAGAATCCTACCCTGGGCATCAGTAATAATCACAAAGAGAACACTTTCCTCCTGTAATACGCCCTGGAGCAACTCTTTTAAAATCACTTCGTCTTCAGTCAAAATCCCATATTTGCTGTTATGTGCAAGATTTTTCGTTAATGATAGGGTTTTTTTCTGGAGTTCATCCATGAGAAACTGTTTGGTTTGGCTGAGGAAATACCAACTTAAGAAGGTTCCTGTAGTTAGGATGAGCATGCTAATAGAGACAATCGCCTTGATCCTTAGCGATGCCTTGGAGGAATGTTGGTTTTCTTGTTGCGCCATGACTTCTGTCCTCAGGGAAATTGAAATATCTTATCTTCTATAAACAACCGACCCCCTTTATCGATAAACCTTTTTGGCAGATTTGATGATCTCTAAAGGGAGAGTCAAGCCAATCTTACTTGCTGATTTTAGGTTAATGACCAAATTAACCTTTGCGGGGGGCAAAATATCGATATCCTGCAAGCTCATTCTGCCGCTCCTAATATCGTTTACTACCTGGCAAGCCTGATGACCCATCGCAGTATAGTCAGGAGAAAGTGATGCTAAGGCCCCAGCTTCCACAAAAATATCGGATACCGCCATAAAGGGAAGATTGTTCTCAAATGCCGTGAGTAAAAAGAATTTGAATGACTCAGGCGTCACCACGGTATCGTCCGGGACCATCCAAAGCATATCTATTTTTCCAAGGATGCTTCTCAGTGCTGCCGGCACCCCTTTTTGAGAGGTAGCTGGGGAAGTGAGAAGATGGAGTCCCAGTTTTTCAACTACGCTACTAGCCTCCTTGATTATTTCACCAGTCTTCTCAGGATCGTATACGACGCCTATTGTTTTTAAAGTCGGCACAATTGATTTATACTGGGCAAATTGTCTCTCGATGGGGATATCCAGGGAAATACCCCCAATATTTTCTCCCTCCAGGGCGAATTTGCGGGGGTTGGGAACCATTAGAAAGACTATCGGAATATCCTGCAATCTTTCCTTGGCTGTCTTGGCCGCCAAGGCCCCGATCGCCAAAACAAGTCTTGGTCTGGCTGCGATGATACGATCAATGATCTCCGTTTCCCCTCTTCTGTTTCCACCCAAGGTGTATTCTGTGATGTGATTGGGACAAGCTTCGATAAACCCAGCTAAGGCCTGGTTAATCGGTTCTATGTTATGGCTTTTGATAACCACAATACCCTCCGCCCTGGCAGGAATTATGGTAATGAAGAATAAAAAACCTATTATAAAACTTAGGGAAAAGAGCGATCTTCGCATTAAAGGGCTAAAGCTCGTCAGGATCAAAAATGAGTTGCCAAAATAATTCATGGTTGATGATACGTCATTATTGTCCTATTTTGATCCGCTACCAGATTTCAAGTTCTGTTAAAAGCTATATTCTGCTCCTGCGGTAGAGATCAGATTCGAGCGCAAACCAGATTCGTTCAATGGAACCTGGATATTTACGGAAAGTATAAACTTCTTAAATAGGTTCCATTTTGCCCCAAGAGAACCAGTTACAATATTATCCCCTATGTTATCACCGCTTGTCTCGTGACTCCCCAATATATCAGCCGCCACCGTAAGCCTCTCATTTCCAATGTCAAAGCCGGCAACATATTCTACTGAATTTTTGTCATGACGGTCAAGATTAAATTCATAGCCGATATTGAGGTGCGGTGTAAGCATATCGAAAAATGTCCGCGAAAAAACAAGGAAAGGCCTGATAGTGGTGTCGCCGGTGCCGAGAAAGTCCTTCTCATCTCCCGTTTCCAATTTGACAAGCACTGACCCTGATATATCAACAAGATCGCCTTTGGACATCTGGTATTTGGCACGTAGGAGGATGTCTCCAAGCCCGCTGGCGCTGGCGCTAGCTGCATCGTCCGGGCTCTCAGGCCCTCCTACAAAGGTGTGAACACCTGGAAACAGGGTGTTTTCGGGCGATTCGACAACCTGGGCATGGCTTTTGATATCCATATCGACCCTAGCGATTGGAATGAGGATTCCCAGATCGAGGCGATCAGTAATCCCATAGGTAGCTGCCAAAGAAAGGACCTGGACACGGATATCTAGGTCAAGATTTATGCGGATGGTGTCTAACTCGAACTGCTCCCGCACGTCAGGAAAACCTATGACGTCTGAATTGTGCCTGGCCACCACCGAAAAATTATTCAAACTTTCTTCACCAAATTTATCAAACTTAAAAAAAGTAAATGAAAAATTAAGATCAAACTTCCCGGCTCCCAGCGTTGGTGCCCTTTCCGCAAAGAGCGGACCCAGGGTTTCTGTGGTGTGGACAAAGGTACCTAGGTCTTTATCAAAGGCGAAGGTAAAGCCACCTACAGATGAACTGAAAGGAAAGACACCGATTTCCGCAGCGATCTGTTCATTCAGACGATTAATGCCAGCTGCTGAATCAACCGTAAAGTGGGGAGAATGATTGGCCAATGGGTTGGTAAAAAGAGTGATACCATCTCCGCCATACAAGCCAGGAATGAGATCTGACAAATTCCGCGCGAAGCTTTCTCCCCATGATATAAGCATTATTAAAATAACAGTAAGCACCACGATTTTTGTCTTCATGCAACCATCTCCTTTCCACCTAAGGGGTAATTGCCACAGAATTATTAACTGCTGGAATAGCCTTAAGATACGCATAGATTGCTTTTAGGTCGTCGAGGGTATGATGAAATCTCGTAGGAAAATGGGGCTCTACACGCAGAGACTTCCCGGGTCTTCGGAAATCGGCACCGAATCTCAACACTTGAATAAACTGTTCCTCAGTTAGAAATAAGCCTGTAGTGGGGTGCGGCGTCAGATTGCGGGAAAAAATATCACCAAGGCCGGGAAAAAATATGCCTAAATTTACACCGCCTGCCAGATAGGCTGTCGTATCTACATCAACTGAAAATGGTATAAGACCTTCATCAAATATATGATCACCACTATTATCTGTATGGCAGCTATTGCAACCACCTAATGAGTTAACAAGGTAGCTTCCTCGCCCCACTTTTGTCTTTTCCTCAGGTGTCAACCCAGCTAAAGTGGTATTGAATTGGTTAACGAAGGCATCAGCCCCTGCCCCAGAAGAAAAGAATTGAGGTATGGATAGGCCCCGCTCAGAATTATTGGGGTCGCTAACGGAATCACCATCACCGATCGCTGGAAAAGAAATAGGAGGAAAAGGAAAGGGTGGTATAAAGCTCTTTCGGATCCCATTTTTCACTGGTGGAATAACTCTTAAATAGGCATAAACAGCATTGAGATCTTCAAGGGACATAAACCGGAAGATATGAAAGGGTATGATAATCAACCGCTGTGGATTAAGCTCAGTGCTATCCTCGAAATCCTTTCCTGTGCGAATCACCTCGATAAATTGATCCTGAGTTAGACGAAGTCCTGTCTCTGGATCGGGTGTAAGATTTCTTGAGAAAACAGATGTAAACCCTTGAATATCAGGGAAAAGAGGAAACTCCAGACCACCGGCCAAATAGCCCCCATTAGGCGTAGTATGACAGCCCCCGCAATCGCCTGCCCCATTGACAAGATAACTGCCGCGAGCAACTCGATCAACCTCTGCCTGCGATAGGCCGTTAATGTCCACCCCTTTTGGCATCAGGCGTAAACCGAGCTCTTCAATCGTTGGCTCCGCCAAAGGCTGACCGACCTGATCACCTTCGCTTAACTCATCTTTTGGGCATCCTGCCAGCAGGAATAAACAAAACAAGGCTAGCGCACCTATCAACAACTTACTTTTCGATCTCCTGTATCTCATATATACTCCTCTCTTAAGATTAGAAACAAAAGACCTTGTATTAGAGCTAAACCCCTTAAATGCTTTCGATTAAGCAGATGAGGATTCACAAGACAGTCTAAAGATAAACCCATGATCATCATTCCTTAAGGAGTCTTTCCGGCAGAGGCGCCTTGCTGCTGAATAGGGAGGTGAATCAAGAAAGTGGTACCGACCCCTTCCTCACTCTGAACTGTAATTTGACCATGATGGGCATCTACAACATCCTTGACGATCTTTGTCCCAAGCCCGGTGCCACCAGGTTTTCTGCTGATTGCACGGGCAGAAAAAAGGCTTTTTTGCACCTCAGGTGGCATGCCACGGCCTGTATCAGCTACAGATAGGATAACAACGCCCGCCGCCTCATCTGCCTTCCCATTAATAGTAATAGAACCACCTGAAGGAACCTCAGGAATCGCATTATTTACCAGATTGAAGAAGGCATTGTAGATGCGACGTTCATCAGCCACTATTGTTGGCAAGGCATCCAGACGTTCTGTGTTAAGGGAGATTTCCCTCTCTTGTGCAAGAAGTGATAAGGTTCTAATGACACTATCCACTACCTCCACCACATTGCAAGGTCCAAATTGGGGCGGCGCGCTCAAGCCCTTAACACAGTCTGAGATCTCTCTCACACGGTCATTGATCCGATAAGTTGAGTCGAAGAGCATACCAAGCACCTCGTTGCAAAGCTCATAGCTGGCCTTTGTTTTGGTCAGATCTATTATTTTTGAGGGATTACTGAAAAGCTCATTGATCTCATTTCTTAAGAGTCCTGCGCCGGTGAGAACCGGTTGAAGCATATTTTTTATATCATGCCCAATGTCACCAAGTATGCGGGATATCTCTGCCAGCTTGGCCTCTTCAAAGAGGCGGGCTTGCTCGACAGTCTGGGCAGATATGGCGGAGATGATTGTAAGGATCGCAACATCACTTTTACCTAGCGGCCCGTTTCGCTTATTGAGGACGTTAAATACCCCGATAGGCTCCCCTCCCCAGCGTTTAAGCGGCATTGAGATCATATCGTGTGTCTTATATCCAGTTAATTTGTCAATATCGGAATAGTGGCGAGGGTCAAGTTTGACATCGGCAATGATTTGAGGCTCTCCTGTTTGAAAGACTGCGCCTGAAATACCCTCTGCCCAGGGGATGGACTTACCTATTAGGATGTCTGCCACAGGTCCAATTACATGGCGGAATACCAATGTTTTTGATTCAAAATCAGCGAGAAGCAGGGATCCTGCATCTGCATCCACTACTTCGAGGGCAGTATGGAGGATCTTTTCTGCAAGATCATCTATTCTGATGTGCTGGGAAAGGGCAAGAGAGATGCGTTGCACTGCATCTAGCTCCATCTCCGATCGGAGCAACCGATTATCATTTTCCCTACGATGGGAACGACGAAGATCCTTTTCTGTGGACATAAATCCCTATTCTTATATGATTTTACTTGTATCGCCCCTTAATATATTATGTTCTTTTGCCGCCTTATCAACTACATCTATGAGCATTTCTGCCTTAACGGGTTTCACCAGATAATCGACAATACCTTTCTTAAACAGCTCGGTTGAGCCTTTAAGATCAGGATTTCCTGTCATTACGACCACAGGTACAGATGGGAATTGGGATCGGAAATATGCAATGGCCTCCATACCATTAATCTTGGGCATTTGGATATCGCAGATAATGGTATCTACCCTCATCGGATTATCCCCTATTCTTATAGCCTCCATTGCCTTTTCTCCATCCTCAGCCTCCACTACTTCGTATCCAGCCTTCTTAAGCGTAAGACGTACAGCCTTTCTGACCTCTGGTTCATCATCAACTACCAAAATCCTTTTCATAGCCATGTTGCCCTCCTTAGAAGTATGGCCTTCGCAAACAACTAGACGAAGCCATGTTTGTTTTAATTTTTCATCCTCTTATTACCGATAAAAAGATGGAGTCAAGACAATTTATTAACCTTATAAGACAATTTCTTAACCTTCCCTGATCTTTCGTTAACAGCATAGAGTATGCCATAGATGTAACCGCTTTCCCTCTTTTGAACGATCTAAGACAATAAGTTCTTAAATAACAAACAGTTGTGTAAACATTTATTTTTAAGACGGTCCAGCTTATGGTTATTAGACTAGATCCTCATCTTGCCCGAAATGTATCTGATTAGATACCACAATTATCTTATTAGATACACTGTCTAATAATTTGTACAGAAGGATTTCATTATGCAACGTTAGGTTATAGGGAGGGTGAAGGTGAACTCGCTCCCCTTTCCAACTTCGCTTGTAACCGAGATACGACCTCCATGGAGTTCAACCAGGGTCTTTGCAATGAAGAGACCCAGACCTGTCCCCTTTGCCCCTGTAGGGCAATCTTGCTCGATCCTATAGAACCGATCAAAGATCCGTGTCTGCTCCATCGGCGCGATTCCTATTCCGGTATCTCTTATTGAGACCTTTACAAACCTCTGGTCTTTTTGCAGGGTGATGGTGACGCGTCCTCCTTGGTGGGTAAACTTGATTGCATTTTCAAGGAGGTTTCTGACTATCTGTTCCAATTTTTCCTGGTCCCCTCTAACCCAGCTCTCCTCACCGGGATTCTCTGCAATGATCTCAAGATTTCCTACCGCAGCAATCGGCATCAGGTCTTCGATAACATTCGTAATTAGATCGTTTATCGAGAGGTTGCCAATTTTTAGTTTTACCCTCCCAGATTCTATCCGGGATGTATCAAGGAGATCATTAATCAGACGCGTCAACTTGTCTGCGTTATTAGAGATCCTGCTCAGATACTCCTTCTGCTTTTTAGTTAAGTCTCCTGTAATTCCATCCTGCATGTTATCTATGTACCCCTTGATTACAGTAAGAGGCGTTCGGAGATCGTGTGAGACCTGGGAAACGAACTCTGATTTCATCTGAACAATCTTCTGCTCCTTGCTTATCTCAATGTACCTGCAATAAACAGCCCCAAGAATAGCAAAGGGGGCCTGAAAGATCATTGGAATTACCAGAGGAAACCAGATGCCTACGATTTTGAATTGGGAATATGCTATACCTAAATATAATATCATAAGGCCCAGGATATACAGAGTGGCAGTCAGGGGAGGGAATAAAAGACATATAACTCCGACTACAAGTCCCCAGATCAATACAGTCAGGACATGGAATGATAAGCCGAAAGGCTCTACTGGAATATCCTCAAGCAGGTTAGCAAAGGCAGTTGCGCAGATCTCCACACCGCTTAAATCAAGCCCATTTGGGTCTGAATAAATAGTATAGAAACTATCCCTCTGTTCATGCTGAGAAATCTCGGATACCCCGATAAAGACCACCTTATCTTTAAAATCAAATCCATTTTGGTTGACCGCTCGATGGCTGTCTGGTTGGAGCGCCTGAAAATATGGGATAGTGGTTATGGTCCTGGGCGGTCCATAGAAATTCAGATAGCGGCTATTGCTGCCTTTGTACATCTTTATGAGCGCCTGGAGGATCTTAATCTTTTGAGGGTCGGGAGAGGACTCTTTTGGGTTTTTCAACTCCTCCATAACAATATCGGAAATTAATGTCTTTTTTCCAAAGATCTCTTTCAAGCCCCTGGAAAGCTCATGGATCTTCTTGCCACCTATAATATCTTCCTTCTTAAGACCGATCAATCTCCGGGCCTCAGCCAGTGAAGAGATATTTACCTGATCTTTCCCGGCAAGGGCAATCTTCGGATGGTCAATAGCTATTTTTAATAGATCTATCAGATCGTCATGGACCTGCAATGCAAAGAGCTGGAATGCAGCAGCCGGCATAGTCGGGAAATCTGTAGAATCAAAAGCCCAAAATCGGCTAACCTTTATTGGAAACTTGGGTAATGGGAATGTAGCCAGGTCAACCGCTTCTTTCGCAAGAAGAGAAGCAGGTTCCGACTTATTTTCAATAGTCATTTCACTTGCAAGTTGACCTGACACACCCTTTATGGGGATCGTCTCTTTTGTGATATATTCAAGAAGTATAACATTGGAGGCATCTTTAATTGCCCTGGCAAAAAGAATATCTTCTTCAGGCAAAGGTCGATCATCAAAAAATATATCAAAGGCAATAACACCCGCACCCTCAGCGACTAATGTTCGTACCAGTTCGGCATAAAGAGAGCGGGACCACTTCCTTTGATCGATGGGGAGATTGAGATTGTCAGCAGATTCTTTATCCAGGGAGATGACGATCACCTCTGGCGGTGGCTCCCTCTTTCCCCTGAGACTATAAAGCAATCCAAGGCCAACCTCCTCTTCAAGGTTATTTCCGAAAGGCATAAGGCTCACTAAAACCCCGAAAATGCCTGTTATAAACCCGAGAATAACCGTCTTGCGCAATTGATCCCAATTCGCCTTCATTCGGCCACCTGCGTTAGCTTCGACGCCGTCTCCTGCTTACCGCCCTGGTATCCTGCTGAATGCAAATCGGCATGAGACATTACCCTCTCATCAATTCCAAACTAACTATAATCACGTAAATATTGACCAGGGATGGATTCTTCCAAAGGAAAACAAACTTACCAGGAAAGAACCCTCAAATACAATGAAATGAAAACCATCCAGCCACTAATGACATCTAACTTTTTAATCAACCTGGCCAGATATGTCCGCTGAAGGCCCAGGAGTTCTGCGGCCTTGACCTGATTTCCCCCGCTCCTCTCAAGTGTCTTCTGGATCAGATCCCTCTGGTATGTACGGATCGCAACATGATAATCTTTGCACAGACAATCGTCATTGCCTGAGATCCCAAGATGCTGAAGGGGAAGGTCTTCGGCGATGATCTCGCTCCCTCTGGCCAATACTACTGCCCTCTCTATCATGTTTCCCAGTTCCCTCACATTCCCTGGCCAGTGATAGGCAATAAGTTTATCCATTGCCTGTGTGGATATCTTCATAAGTGGTTTTTTAACTATCTGACAGTATCGTCTAAGGAAAAATTGGGCCAGCGCGGGAACGTCCTCTCTCCTCTCCCGCAATGCGGGAAGAGAAATAGCAACCACATTCAAACGGAAAAATAGATCCTCCCTGAATACCCCCTTCTGTACTGCCTTACCAAGATCTCGATTCGTTGCAGCAATAATCCTGACATCGACATGAATCACTTTGTTCCCACCTACACGTTCAAACTCACGCTCCTGTAAAAATCTAAGAAGTTTGGCCTGAAGTTCAGGTTTAAAATCCCCGATCTCATCCAACAAAACCGTCCCACCTTCTGCAATCTCAAGCTTTCCCTGCTTCATCTGTGCGGCGCCCGTAAAGGAACCCTTTTCATGCCCAAAAAGTTCGCTCTCAATAAGCTCATCCCTTAAGGCTACGCAATTTATAACGACAAAGGGTTTGTTTACCCTACTGCTCCAACGGTGTATCGATCTGGCAAAGATCTCCTTTCCTGTGCCGCTCTCCCCAAGAAGGAGAATAGTAGAAGGGGTAGCGGCAGCCCTTTGTGCGATCTCGATTGTCTGCTTCAGTCTTGCGCTATCCCCAACAATCTCAAGATAAGGTGCATTGACCACCCCTTTGAGGTATTGGTTCTCCTGTCTCAATGCCCTGCATTCGAGGGCCTTTTTTATGACCACTTCGATATGATCAGGACAGAAGGGCTTTGCAATAAAATCAAAGGCCCCCTCCTTCATCGCCTCTACGGCCTTTTCTATTGTACCGAAGGCGCTGATAATGATTACTGGAAGCTCAGAGCGTTCTCTGACCTTTTTTAATACCTGCATTCCGCCAAGCTGCGGCATTTGAAGATCAAGGAAAATAAGGTCAGGCTCTTCCTGGGTTACCTTTTCAAGGGCCTCTAAACCATTTTCGGCAGTTGCCACATGATATCCCAGGGCCTGGATCCGATCGCAAAGTATCTGCCGGATGTCGGGGTCGTCGTCAACTACCAGGATCTTTTCCTTGAAGGATCTCATTTGATCACCTGCCCGTAAGACCAACGATCCTATTTTCTCACTTACCTGAGCAGGATTATATGAAAAATTAGATGGCATTGCAATCTACCTCCATTAAGGACTACCATTTATCTATCATAGGGGCTTGCGTCGCCCCCTCCACAGGCATAGCCTGATGGCGCCTCCCCCTCAACGCGCGCTTTGCTCGCTGTTTAGAAGCGCGAAAGCTAATTAGCTCGGAAGAACGGAAGTAACTTCCAGCCTTTCTCGCTTCCGCACTTCCGGACTTGTAAAGGGCTCTGCCCTTTGGTATCTATATACATCATCCCATCCTTACTCCAGCATAACCCTTACCTTCTCCTGTAACTCCAACGGACTGAAGGGCTTTACCATATAGATAAAGACCCCCATGTTTCGGGTCATTTTTTTATCTTCTTCTTCACGGATGGCAGTCAACATAATTATAGGGATACCTGCTGTAAAGGGATCTTTTCGCAGGGCCTCCGCAACCTCCATCCCATTCATATGGGGCATTATCCTGTCGAGCACAACCAGATCTGGCCTTTCTCTTCTTGCAATCTCCAGGGCCGACTTTCCATCGCCAGTCTCAAGGATGCAATATCTTGGAGATGCCAGCGTTATACACACCGCCATTCTAACATCTTCTTCGTCATCAGCAATCAGGATAGTTTTCACGCCCTCTTTCCCCTAAGGTATGCGTTATCTTAATGGTGCGCCCCCTCCCTCTCCTCTAAGACCATCAGAAGCAGGCCAGGCGGGAGTATGGGGCCTGCAAAAACTATGGATAGTATCCTGGTAGAGGGCGCTCATGAGAAATAAGCAATAGTTGTGCCATACCACTACACTTTGAATTATTAAGGATTTCAAACAGAGCAATTTCTAAGGTGTATCTGATTAGATACTCCTGTTATCCAAAAGGATACACATGGATATTGAGGCGAGCACTAATATGTCTAAATTGACTAGAATCAACTCCTCTGCTAGACTCATAGTTAAGGAGATGAGGCTATTTAGTCATGAAAAATATGGATAAAATCGAACTACTCCAGAAGAATATTGAACAGGTAATAAAGGGGAAGTCCGAGGTAGTGAAGATGGTTATTGTAACCCTCCTTGCCAGGGGCCACCTGCTTTTAGAGGATATCCCTGGTGTAGGAAAAACAACCCTTGCCCATAGCCTCGCAAGATCGCTTAACTCCACATTCAAGAGGATACAGTTTACAAGTGATCTCCTCCCCTCCGATATTATAGGGGTATCTGTATATAACCAGCAGAAGAATGAATTTGAATTTAAGAAGGGACCTATCTTTTCCAATATAATCCTTGCTGATGAAATCAACAGGACCTCGCCCAAGACTCAGAGCAGCCTTCTTGAGGCTATGAATGAGTGCCAGGTGACGGTAGACAACGAGACATACAGACTTCCTGAGCCGTTTATGGTGATTGCCACCCAGAATCCGATGGAGTATCATGGTACGTTTCCTCTCCCTGAGTCGCAGCTCGACAGGTTTATGATGAGGTTGAGCATCGGATACCCTGCAGAAGAGGATGAAAAACAGATCCTTCAGACACAAAGGCAGATCTTGCCGGTTCAGGAGATATTACCCGTACTTAGCAGTCAAGAGATCCTGGAACTCCAGATGGAAACAGAAAGAGTTACAGTAGATGAAAGCCTGATAGATTATCTCCTGTCAATAGTCACAGCAACCAGGACCTCTGAACTATTAGGGCTTGGGGTCAGTCCAAGGGGTTCGATATTCCTGTACAAGACAGCAAAGGCCCTGGCCTTTATAGAAGGACGGGACTATTGTCTCCCTGATGACATTAAGAGACTTGCCCCATTTGTATTTTCCCACAGGGTCATAATAAATACCCGCCTTGAATCATTCGGAAAGAGTGGTGAGGATGCCGTAAGGATCATTCAAGAGATCGTAGAGGCACTCCCTGTTCCAATTTAGAGGGTTTTATTAAAAAGATCTCTTTTAACCGCTCCATTAAACTCACGAGGGAAGGATTAGGCTTTATCCTCCTTACCCTGGCAATTGGGACGGCGGCAATAAATACAGGCAACAACCTCCTATATCTGATCCTGGCGGCAATGCTGAGCATGATTATCATCTCTGGTATCCTTTCGGAGGGTTGTCTCAGGGGCATAGACGTGGAGAGGACATTTCCCCGGCATATATTTACATCAATGCCTTTCAAGTTCAGATTAAGGATTACAAACAAAAAGAAGTTCTTATCTTCATATTCATTATCCCTAAAGGAGGAAACGAAGATCACAGGCCAGGACGAGGCCAGGATCTTCAGGATACCTCCGCGTAAAACCTGCCATACCGGCTATGCTGGACAATTTGAAAGACGTGGCAGAGCTACCTTCAAAGGTATAATCATATCCACTTTGTTCCCTTTCGGGTTTATCATTAAATCAGAAAAGAGGATCTTGCCCCGTGAGGTAATAGTATATCCAAGGATTGATAAGCTACCAGATTGTCTGAAGGAGGAGATCTGTGCAATTGGCTCAATTTCAGAAGACACGAAAAAAGGGAGCGGTATCAACTTGTATAATATAAGAGATTACAGGACCGGGGAAGATTCAAGGTCTATCCACTGGAAGTCATCTGCAAGGCAATCCAGACTGATGATAAAGGAGTTTGAGAAGGAAAAAGAAAGGGCAGTTAATCTCTTCCTGGTTAACAGGTTCGGCACAGGTGGGTCGATCAGCAAGACTGATCTGGCAAATTTTGAAAGAGGGGTTGAAATTACCGCATCTTTGGCCAATTGCTTTCTAAAGAAAGACTACCCGGTAGGGCTTTTCTCCTTCGAAGGCCATATCCCCCACGCACAGGGGGAAAAACACCTCTACAGGATCCTAAACGAGCTGGCACTCCTTGATATAAAGTACAACAAAGGGCCCTCTAATCAGGTATTTATGGGACCGGCCGGACATAACGGCACAAACATCCTTATTCTGCCATGGGTTGATCAGGATATAGCCAAGACCGGGTTGATTTTTTCCAGGATATTAAGGATAGGTGTAGATGCTTAATATCCTGGTCAATCTCTCATCTGCTATCCTGACGCTTACCGGTTTAATTTCTGTCGCGCTCACAGATCAGTTAAACCCATTAATCGTCATGCTCGGAATGGTTTGTATTGCCGCCACTCTCCTGCTCTCCTCCCTGGGTATTGGACCTCAGATCTCAAAGATGATACCAAGGTCTGTCTGGAACGCATATATTATACTGGTATTTATAGTAATGCTCATCGACATCTCATGGATCTCCGGATCGCTCCTGATAAGCATATTGCACCTCTCGATATTCCTGATGATCAATAAACTCTTCAACCTAAGCACAAGAAAGGACTATATTCAATTATTTCTTTTAAGTCTATTGCAATTCCTCGCCGCCTCTGCCATGACCTCCCAGCTCTTTTTTGGTTTTGCAGTTGTCATCTACCTTATCTCCGCCACATGGGCGCTCATTCTCCTTCACCTTAAATACCGGATAAGTGACAATCCCCCCTCGCACCCCTTTAAGAATGAAGGGATGAGGGAATTGACAGGTGAGAATATAGTCGATTTCCGGTTCTTTTTATTAACAAATTCAGTGGCCCTTGCTTCCTTCATAATCACCATTTTCATCTTCTTTGTTATCCCAAGGTTTGGCATCGGTTTCATGCAGAAGAAAGTCGATGACCGGCTTCGGACATCAGGGTTCACAGAGAGGATCGACCTTGGAGATATGGGCCCGATCAAGCTCGATAACACTATGGTAATGCGGGTCCGCATCCCCGACTATAATGAGTCCTTAAAAGACAGGATTTATTGGCGCGGGGTAACCTTCGACTTCTATGACGGCCGTTCCTGGAGCAATAAACTAGTCCGGAAATTCAGCCCGGAGGTAAATGAAAGGGGAGAATTCACCATACGTGGAGGATCAAACGAAGGCGGTCTATATCAGGAGATCATCCTCGAACCGCTTGACACAACTGTTATATTTGGCGCCTCCCACATAATAAGATTAAGAGGGAAGCTCCCTTCTATAAAAGAAGACATAATGGGATCTGTATATATACCCTACGCGTCATTCTCCCGTCTTCAATACTCGGCCTATTCAAAGATAGATTTAATATCAGAAAAAGATAAGGACCTGGAGTCTACAATATATCCCGTCTTTATCAATAACTTTTATCTACAGTTACCGGATGGGAGTGAAGAGATAGGCGACCTGGCGAGGAGGGTATCCTCCGGCTCAGAGACCATCACAGGAAAGATCAATGCCATTGAGAGATATCTGGAAACTAATTACAGGTATACACTTAACCTCAAACCTCATGGGAATAAAACCCCGATAGAAGATTTCCTATTCGTACAGAAGGCGGGTTATTGCGAATATTATGCGACGGCAATGGTAATCATGCTCAGGAGCATTGGGATCCCTGCAAGGCTTGTAACAGGTTTTCTCCAGGGAGAATGGAACGACATCGGCGGGCATTTTACTGTAAGGCAGAAGGATGCCCACTCCTGGGTTGAGGCATATCTTCCAAGATCAGGCTGGATAACATTTGATCCGACCCCCGCAATACTGACAGAAGATCAGAGAACCGCACTAAGCCTCCTGTCAAAATTCATAGATACTATACGCCTAAGATGGGACAGATATATCATCAACTACAGCCTTAAAGACCAGATTGAGGCAATAAGGAAGGCCAGGGAGGAGATCAGGTCAATAGAGGGTGGCCTTCAAATGATATATGAATCAGTAAAAAGACTTATTTTAAATATTAAAGATGGCCTTACTGACATCAGCCGGATATCTGCGAGGACGGCTATTCACCTATCAGTATATATTCTCCTGCCAGCCACCTTTCTATACTTGTATTTAAGAAAGGGATATAGGCCTTTTCGTCTATTTCCTGGTACCGGTTCTGACAAGAACATGCAGATCGTTGAGCTATACAAGAAGATGCTAAAACACCTGGAGAAGAGGGGAATTATCAAAGAAAAGAATAAAACTCCACTTGAGTTTGCAATAAGCCTCAATAAACATGAAGAGGAGATCTCAAGAGGGGTCTTTGAGTTAACCGAGACCTATTACAGGGTCCGTTTCGGTCAACAGCCCCTCTCAAGGCATGAGATAATCAGGATATCAGAGATACTCCAAGAAATTAAGAAAGGGCCATATCCATCGCCTTCCTTGCTTTCCGCCAACCGCTATCGCTGAGTCTTTTAAGTCTACTTTCTGTCCAACTCTTAAAGTCTTCTATATACCTCTTCCTGTCTCCGCTTGCCATAGAGAGGAGCTCAGTCTTCTCTATGGCCTTATCTTCCTGATCATTCGGGGAGTAACCATTCCAGCTTGAAAATGCATTATCAAATATGATCTCAGGTGTAACCTCACCGGTAACAAACCCCATCTTGCCGGCATAGCCATTGGCGATCTCCATATCATATTCAATTATCCATCCGTTATCCTTAACCATAGACTCCGGATCAAACTGCACAGAAGTACTGCACTCAGCACAGTATATACCTACGATAACCTCCTCCGGTAACAATGATCCATCATTATGAATACTGGCATGCGACTTAGTACAGAAACATCTTTTTTTAAAGGCCATACACATAGGATACCTCCTTTATGTTTTTTATAAACACCATTTTAATAGTACTACCAATATGTCCTTTTTGTCAAAGATAACACCTCTATTCCGGATAGAAGTGAAGAAATTTGATCATTGAGTCTGCCTCCTGATAAGAACCCGAGATGGCCTCTACACACTTTAGGATCGCAGATGGAACGGGACAGCCTATGCACGGGATATATTTCGATGCCGTCTTAAAGGTCTTTGTCTCTGCAATCTTCCTTGTAAGCTCCTCCCCTATATTGACTTCTTTAAACTTGCTGTGCAACCTCCTTACATGGGGGCATGTTGATTCTATAGTAAATACCATAATCGCCATGTTCCTCTTGCTTGTATCTATAGAGGTTTCATGGCCGCACCAGCCAGCCTTTATCCAGCAAAGAGACATTAGCTTAAAGGACTCCTACCTGTGCCCCATAATCTTCCTGTTTCTGCCGATAATAGGTGCAAACGGGCTTTTTCTATTAGAAAGTATAATGGGATCAAGGATCTCACCACAGATTATACACCTCCAACCGTAAAAAAATATATCACCGGTATCGTCCTTCATATCCTCAAACATCTCGTATGACATCTCTCCTGTACATCTTGGACACTGCATCTTTCTACCCTCCTTGCAGTTAATAAACATGCAATTGACATTCCACTTAATAGCAAACAGGATAATGATGTGTAATTACAGCTAGTTATATATCTTTTGTCTGGGGACATCAGGGAAGGTTATGTTGCACTAATGCAACGATTAACATGGTATGGCTCTATGACGTGTATATTTCTTCACAGTTTCAATGGGTTATATTGGCATTTCATATTTGAATCATCGCTGTTCAAATCTATATCTATTTCTCAATCCCAAGTGCCTTGATCTTCCGCCAGAGGGTAGTCCTGCTTATCTTGAGTCTATCAGAGGCCTTTTTATAGTTCCACCCGGTCTGTTCCAGCACCTTTACAAATAACTCTCTTTCGATGGCCTTTAATGGCTCGTCTTCACCTAATGCCGCATCCACGACAAGATTTTCAGGATGCATTATATCCCTGGGAAGATGCTCCGGGAGTATTGTGTTGCCTTGACACAGTATAAGGGTATGTTCAATGATATTCTCAAGCTCCCTGATATTCCCTGGATAATTATAATTTATCAAGACTTCCATTACCATCGGGGATATATTGTTTACCCTCTTTCCGATCTCGGCATTGAACCGTTTTAAAAAAAAGTTAATCAGGAGGGGAATATCATCCTTCCTGTCCCTGAGACGAGGCAGATATATGGGCACTACCCTTAGACGGTAGTATAGATCCTGCCTGAAATCGCCTCTTTCTATGGCCTTTTTAAGGTCTTTATTTGTTGCGGCAATTACCCTGACATCCACCTTTATGCGTTTATTATCACCCACACGTTCAAACTCTTCTTCCTGCAGTACCCTGAGAAGCCTTATCTGTGTTGACAGGCTTATGTCTCCAA
>ERZ1292645.177-Hain-H14-02um-R2-177-length-28416-cov-12_pt1 | contig 28416 bp, 29 predicted proteins | sample MGYA00564401_ERZ1292645 | MGnify/ENA primary metagenome ERZ1292645 (study PRJEB36523, sample SAMEA6512644) | groundwater metagenome | collected 2019-01-09 | study: AquaDiva: Metagenomics assemblies of 32 groundwater samples | reverse complement strand
GAGAAGGTGAAAATTTTAGGTTGAAGAATGTTCAAATGGCGAAGTCAAGTTCTAACGGGATCCAAACTCTTCCGATTTTTTCTCTTACGGGCGTCCACACGCCACCATACAATAAATCTATTCTGGGATTTGCCACAATGTTAGTCGGAGGAAAATACGGCATCAGACCATCGTAATCTAAGGCCTTAATAATCATTTGGACTGCTCCCAAAGCTTGTGCCGCCGTCTTTGAGAGAAATCGCCCTGTTGTTGTCTCATTAGCTCGCAATGGACCAAATACTTTTGCCGAATAAAAAAGTGCATTATCATGAATCTTTCCATCTGCTAAATGTTGTAATGCTTCTAATATGCCGGATTCTCTAAATACTCCACTAATTCTATTTACTCGCTGGTCCTCATCAGTGGGCATGGTGTACCCATCATATTGAAAAAATTTTGTTTCCATTTTACCATACAATTATTAGCAGTATCAATAATGATGCAATCGATGAAACAATGCAATACTCGCACCATTTTTTCAGCACGAATGCCTGCACGGCAGTTAAGTACATTGAAAACGAAACTGAGCCTATGCTTGCACTCACTACAGAATAGTAAATGATATTGTCTTTAAAAAGATTTCGATTTAATAAAATAATAATTCCATAAAAAAATATCAGCAAATAATAAAGCATTCCGGGTATTGAATTTTCCATTCCAAAAGTTTTCCCATATTTGCTTTTGACAACCGAATCACAATCTTCTCCAATAAGGCAATACATATTCTTATCATATTTTTTTGAGCGGTAAATATAGAATGAAACTGCAAAACCTATCAAGGACAAGATTATTAAGTATACAGGGTCCATTTTCAATTTTGGTTTTTGATTAGATTTTGTTATTTTTATTGAACTTTCGTTAATGTTCAATCATTATTGGATTTTCCCAATTTTGAGCTTTTATAGACATTCGCCATGTATGGTCCTATTCTTACTACTTCTGCTTTAAAACCTCTTTTCTTCAACTCATCTTCAACCTGCTGCTTTTGAACATTTTGGTCGTAGCCTAGACAGATTACATCTGGTTTTATCTCATTGATTACATCAAAAATATTGCCTTGTTTTCCCAATACAGCATTATCAACAATCTTTAGCATTCTCACTGCTTCCAATCTCTCCCTTTCGTTATGCACGGGCTCTTTTCCTTTAAACGCTTTTGATGTTTCATCCCTTGCAACTACCACAATCAGTTTGTCTCCATGTTTTTTTGCTTCGGAAAGATAAAACAAATGCCCCGGATGTATTATGTCAAAAGTGCCTGTGCACATTATGGTTTTCATAAAGCATAGAAATAAAAGTATCTTTAAATAGATTATGAATCGAACTGAGTATTAAAGCCTTAACGTAGAGTACTTAGTTTATCACGATATTGACCTGCTTTGGAATCTAAGCCGTACATACTTGCTACATGCCCAAAAAATTCATAGTTTTTAATTGTTTCTGCGATTGGTAATGCAGCATTCTCCATATCCAACACAGCTGAATCCAACGCTGTTTCCAACACTCTTTGATTTGGATTATAATAACTAGTTCCTAACCAAGCTACCCAACCAAGATACGCTCTTGCTGCTTGCGGTGTCGTCTTCTTCATAACAATTTCTCCAAGCTCTATAGCCCTTGATTCAAATTTTGAAGTTCCCATTTAAGCACTCCCCACATAAATTCTCAAAATATTTTTTTAATTAAATATTCAATTTTAGATGTCATAATACAAATAATATTCCCACGGATGAGGCCTTAATCTCACAGGATCAACTTCTTTTGTTCTCTTATAATCTATCCATGTCTCAATCATGTCACTTGTAAATACATCACCTGCAAGCAAAAATTCATGCTCATTTTCAAGCACTTTTAACGATTCGGACAATGAAGAAGGAACACTTTTGATTCTTGCCCTGTCACTTCCACTCAAATGATAAACATCCTTATCAAGAGGTTCTCCTGGATCCATCTTTTTCTTGATTCCATCAATTCCTGCCACAAGCATTGCAGCAAAAGCGAGGTACACATTGCAGCTTGGATCAGGTGTCCTGAACTCGATTCTCTTGCTCTTATCGCTTGTAGAGTAAACTGGAATTCTTATCGCGGCGCTTCTGTTTCTCTTCGAATAAACAAGATTTACAGGGGCTTCGAATCCCGGCACGAGCCTTTTGTAAGAGTTCGTAGTTGGCGCAATTAATCCGCACAATGCAGGCGCATGCTCAAGCAGGCCCCCAATAAAATGCAGGGCTGTCTCGCTCACTAAGGCATAGCCATCTTTATCATAAAACAAATTTTTTCCTTGCTTCCACAGGCTCAAGTGTGTGTGCATTCCACTTCCGTTGTCATTAAACAATGGTTTTGGCATGAACGTTGCTGTCTTTCCATGCTTCAATGCAATATTCTTTATTATGTATTTGTACATCATGACTTGGTCAGCCATTCTAACTAAAGATGTGTAACCCATATCAATTTCGCATTGGCCTGCAGTCGCAACCTCATGATGATGGCATTCCACATTAATTCCCGACTTGAGCATTGTATCTGCAATCTCATTTCTTATGTTCTGGAGTGAGTCGCTCGGCGCAACAGGAAAATATCCCTCTTTGTATCTTGGCTTATATCCCAAATTTGCAGCATCGCTCCCGGTATTCCAGCTTCCCTCTTTTGAATCAATATAATAATATCCAAAGTTTTCCTTTTGGTCGTATCTTATGCTGTCAAAAATAAAGAATTCAAGCTCTGGGCCATAGTAAGCAACATCTGCAATTCCTGTTTGCTTAAGATATGCTTCAGCTTTCTGTGCAATATACCTTGGATCCCTGGAAAAGAATTTGTCATTCTCAGGCTCCTTAATATTTCCAATCAGGCTTATTGTTGAGTCGGAGAAAGGGTCTGTGAAGCCACTCTTTAAATCAGGAACAAAAAGCATGTCACTTTCATAAATCTCCTTAAATCCCCTTATGGAGCTTCCGTCAAATCCAAAGCCTCCCGAAATTGCACTTTCAGTCAGCTGGGAGATTGGCACGGTGAAGTGCTGCCACATCCCGGGCATGTCTGTGAATTTCAAATCTACAAACTTTACATTCTCCAAGTCTCTCCTGAAATTTCCGATAAATTCATTTTGCTGCCTTAAAGGCTCCTTTTTAATCAATTCCAGTAATTCTGCTGAGCTCATTTTCCACCTCCTTCAAATGTCATTGTTTGATGCGATTATTTTGGATTTGTTATTAATATTTATATTTTTCTTGCTTTAATTAAACAAATAATCATTAAAAATAGAAAATTTTAAATATTTGTTTAAAAATACATCAAAAACAGATGTAAAAATAAACAATCATAAAGATAAAAATGGGATTAGTAGAAAAAGACAAAAAAATCGTGAATATACTTGTTGAAAATTCAAGGCTCTCATTGAGGCAAATAGCAAAAAAAGCAATGGTGTCTGTTGCGACCGTTATGCACCATATTAAAAAACTTGAGCATGAAGGAATTATTAAGGGGTATACAACAAAGCTGGATTATGACAAAATAGGTTATGACATCGAAGTAATAATCAATATTAGAATATCAAAAGGAAAATTGTTCGAAGTAGAAAAGAAAATCGCAATGCATCCCAATGTTTTTGCAGTTTATGACGTAACTGGCGACTTCGATGCAGTTGTACTTGCAAGATTCCCGACGAGAAGGCAGATGGACAACTTTCTCAAAAAATTGCAGACTTATGAATTTCTTGAGAGAACCGAGACAAAGCTTGTTCTTAACACAATCAAAGAAGAGAATATTGGAGTGCAGTGACATGATTTTTGGTTTTCAATGTCCCGTCAATATCCCTTTGAGAGATAACAATAAACATTCTGTGCTGGATGAATCGATTAGAAGTCTTAAAAAAGCCCTTCCATCCTAAGTTTGCCCCTGGGGATGGTTACTTATTTAATCAAATCTAGAAACTGTATTGCAGTAATTATTTTGATTCCTCTGAATTCCTTAAGTTCCAATAAGTGATTATCTCCTGAAACTATGTAATCAGCCTTGCAAGAAATAGCGCATTCCAGTATTTTATCATCACCAGGATCATCTTTTACAGCATTCAGTTTAACAATTGGTTTTATAATATTCCCATATTCGGTAAGTATTTGTATATGTTCTTCAATTTTATCTTGTGGCAGGCCAAATTTTATTCTTAGCTTTTCTTCTAACTCATTCAAAATAGCGGAAGAAAGATAGAGTGAATAATTCTTTTTTAAACCTTGCTGAAGAATCTTATAGGGATTACCTCTCCAGAATATGGCGGAAATTAAGATATTTGTATCAAGTACAACTATCATTTAACTCCTCTAGCTTCATGAATCATCCTTTCAACATCTTTTTCTGACTTTATGCCTTTCTCTTTAGCAAACTTAACCCCAAAATCAACTAATTTTTCAAAATCCTCCAATGTGGGAGTCTTAATTTTCTTCAAAATCACCATATCCTTCTTTCCGTATACAGCAAATTTAGTACCCGGCTTTATATCTAGATCATCTCTTATATCTTGTGGAATTACAATTTGCCCTTTCACAGATGTTGTGGTTATTTCAATTTCACCCATAAATATCACCAGTAGGATTGTAAACTTTTCTTACTTATAAGCTTTTCGATTTTTACACTGTCACCGTCAAATTCTCAGAATCAGTTAAAGTTCCGTTTCGGGCAGTTGCGTTGGTGTTAAATACCCCAGTTGATGTGAAATTGTAATCTATGTAAACATAAGCATTTTTGTTTGGTTGCAAGACAGCAGTTGTTGTGCTGTTAACCACATTGCTGTTTTTTGTGTCAAAAACCCATGAAATATTAGTTAGATTTGTGTTGCGGGTATTATTTATCAAAAACTCAAATATTCTTTTTGTGTTGGACTCATTTAGAACTAATAAGTTGCGAAGGTCTATTCCTGCTGCTCCGGGTATGCTGACAAGCATAATTTCAGAATCTTGAGCAGCCCCATTTCTTGCCGAAGCATTGACTGTGAAGCCGCCACTTTGAGAGTAATTATAAGCCACAAATGCAAATGCTCTTTTGCTTGTCTGTAAGGATATTAAACTGTTAGCCAAGATATTCTCCAAGCCGGTGCTCAAGCTCCAGTTTGTACTATTTAGGCTTGCATTGCCGCTATTGTTGATGCTGAATTCAAATGTTTTTAAGGTTAAGTTATCATAGATTAATGAGAAGTTATGGACGTCAATAGCTACTTGAACTGTTTGGCTTGGTATGCTGACAAAGATTATTTCCGAGTCTTGGTTAGTTCCGTTTTTCGCTGTAGCATTAACTGTAAAGTCGCCGGTTTGTGTGTAGTTATAGTCTGCAAACACGAAAATACCCTTGCTTGGCTGCAGACTGATGAGATTACTAGCCAAAATCAAGTCTAAACTGGTATTTAAAGTCCAGTTTACGCTGCCAAGAATCGAATTTCCCGTATTATTGATCCTAAACTCAAATGTTTTGAGGGTTGAATTGTCGTATAATAATGATAGGTTATTAACATTAATATTCTGTATCGCGGCTAGAATCGTAGATGCAGTTACAAAAGAAAAATTGCTGCTAGCACAGTTGTTAGAGATGTCGCATGCTGTTGTGTTAAAGCAGTAACTTGTTGAGCTTGCAAGACTGCCTATTGCTTGTGCATGGCTTGTAACCAAAGTATTATTTTTATTTGTAAATACATTAGTAAAAGACGGGCATAACCCAAGAGTGTTTGTTTCATTTGCATTCTCATTGGTGCTCCATGTCATAACAACTGACTGATTTGTTGTAGTTGAGTTGATTAAGTTTGAAATTGTTGGTGGTGTTACGTCTGGCCCTCCACTCACATTCATAAACTCAATACTCACATTATTAACAATAGCAGAAACTCCATAAGCACTTTCATTAGAATAAGTTAAGTTATATTGGAAATACCTGCCAATTGAATTATTTAAAAATTGCTTTGAGTTATTAGTTGTTGAATTTAGAATTCGAATATAAGATTCACCAGAGCAAGCAGAATCATCACAAACTCTATAGCTTGCATTTAATTTATAAGCTCCTCTTTTATAAAGATTTAAAATTTCATCTGCCCTTAAGCTTCTGTTCCAGATTGAAAATTCATCTAATACACCTTTATACCAATAATCTACACCCCATAATATTGTTGCACTTGACCAATCATTAAAGAAGCAGATGTTCCTGCTGGAGTTCCACTTGTTGTTGTTGATGTTGCTACTTGAACCCCATCTACATAAATTTTTTTTACTCCATCAGAAGGATTAAAAGTAGCTACTAAATGATGCCAATTGTTATTATTAATCCCAACATTCCCCGTTACAAGATTGTTATTTGTATCCCCAGTAACCCATGTGTTAAATGAGAGGTCATTACCCGCATTATTTATAGCAAAATTCCATTCACCGTTTGTTGTGCCAGCATCCCTTTTACCTACTAACAATCTAAAAGATGTTGCAGTATGCTTAGCCCATAATTCAACACTAAATCCTGTTCCGCTTGATTGAACATCAATATCGCTTAAATTAACCCAGTCATTACTTCCATCAAATGTTCCAGCGCCACCGCCAAACTTATAATTTGTTTTGTTAATAGTTGCTCCATTTTTAGTAGTGCCATTATTCCTTACACTTGTTGCTCTCTCTGAATTAACATCAGGACTAAAATCTCTAACAATATCGGCACTACCGCCAGTTGCATTCTCTTTAAAAGCGCTTTCATTATTAAAGTGCATCAATAAAACCAAGCCAGAAGTGTTTATGTAAGGAGTTATATTGTTATTTCCATCACCTAAATTTTTGTCTCCTGCTCTGCCTATTTCTGCATTGTAAATTGCTTCTGTTTTAATTGTGAAATTGCTCTAATTTGCATTAGCATTATTGCTATCAAATACTTGTGAAGCAAAATGACCAGAATTATTATTGCTTGAAAGATTAGCACTCCCTCCAGTTCCTAAAACCCGAAAGCCCCTTAAAGTTCCAGCATTCCAGTTTGTATCTGTGTCGTCAATAAAGCTTGGGTCTAAATCAAAGATGTTGAAGAATTCAATTATCCAGTTCTTTCCCTGTTTGATGAAAGAATAGCTTATATCTCTTTCTGTTTTTATTGTTTTATTGACTAACCTATAATCATATTCAATGCAGTCTTCTCCAGAGCTTAAAACGCAGAAGCTTTCATTTATTTCTTGAATTGATGTGACAAATAAATTAATGTCTTTTCCGAAGATATCTGAAAAATCAAGAATTCTTTTAAGCTGTCTGGTTTCAGTCTGACCTATTTCGTTTTTAATTTGCTTAGTTTGTCCCGTAAGGTTTCTTTCGAGCATAAATGGATTCAAAGGATTACTTAAATACTCCTCAGAACTGTCAATTTTGTAGTAGAGCTTATTATTGAAAGTTTTACCTTGCGCAGTTAAATTTCGTGTTATTAAATTTTCATTGGTTTTGAATCCGAATTTATTAAACTCATTGAAGAATTGCTCATATGGAACTGGTATTATTTGTCCGTCCAGCTCAGCATAGAAACTGATACTAGTATTCTCGTCTTTAAAATTGAATGTAAGTTTGTCAGGTTTATATTTCTGGCTTGTTACAATTGTTGCAAGCAAACTGATTATTAATAGGGCTATAACTGCGATTTTATTTATTTTCATATAGATACACCTCGCGTTCGATTATAATCGTGATAAATTTGGGCGTAGAAAATCCTAGAAGAAAGAAAAATAGTTCTAACTAATCCCATCTTTATAATACTAACCACCCTCAAACGAGGGAATTAATATGAGAGTCTATTTAATGCTTCGTATTTTGCGTTTCTCAAAATATTCACACTGCTTTAAAATCCTGAACTGAAGTTTCTAATTCTGTATTAATTTATGGGGCTGCGAGGATTTTCATTGAGAAGCGGAAAGCTTCCGAATTTGAACCCCGATCGGACCCATTCTGACAACCCTGCTCTTGGACGGCTTGAGCGAAGCTGAATTTCTGGTCGGGCTTTTCCGCCTGCCGAAAAAGGTTGTCCCCAAGGGCCAATGTTAACCAAGTTGCACCACAGCCCCGACACAAGGTAGTTTGCAGGTTCTATTTAAAAATTTTCGGCACGGAAAGATTTTACAGTCAAATAGGACATCACAGCTATCAAAAGAAATCCTAAGGCAGTATCAAAACTTATCTCTGCAGTTGGATTAAACTTGATTAATTGTCCTGTAATTTTTGATAAATCACCTGATGCTTTTTTTTGTTCTGCTTTCCTTACATCGTTTCCACTAATATTGCTTACTTCAGCCTTTGGAGTTTCTCCGGAGGAGATTACACAACTTTCTGCTTCTGCAGGTTTCTTGCTGGTAAAAGTGCACTGGTTTGAATCTATGCATTTTCTCTTTCTAAGGCCATCGGTGCACATTGACCATTCCCCACATCTCCAATCTGGAGTACAAACTACTCTACTGCCTCCGCCTCCTCCTCCGGGGCTTCCAGAGCTGCCTGTTGATGATCCTGACGGGCTTTCTTCCGATTTTGGTTTTGAATAGGAAAACTGCACCATAGCAGAATGCTTCAGACCTTGAATTTTATATTTGTTTGATGTTGAGTTATAAGTGCATATATAAGAATTTTGAAGTGTCCCGTCGCACTCTATTCTGAATTCATCGCTTGAGATGCAATCATTGCTTATTTGGGATATTAAAAGGACTTCATTATCTTTTACGCAAACTCCGTTTAGGGTTTCATTTATCCGGTCAACATATAATGTTTTGGTGGTCCCTTCCGGCATCTTAAGCCCATTGAAAAGCAAAAAACCAGTTGAGTTAGCTGCTTGCTTGTCAATTATTAGATTTGAAAGATTTAACCTGTAGATTGAAAAATTAAAATCAAATTCAGCTATTGTTAGGTTGTCATCAAGAATCTTGATATTAACACTTTCATTTAATAATACCGATAGATTATTGGAACTGCCTAAAAATACTCTAAGATTGAGTGTTGACGTAATTATTGATGACTCATCACCTATTAACCTATCGACGCTGTCATTTATTCCATCATTGTCTATATCCTTTTCAGGAGTATCAAGAATAACAATTTTAAATTCTGTCGAATCATTAAGGTAGCCATCCGATGCAGTAGCCTCCAACGCATAGTGTCCGCTATCGGCAGTTGTTGTGCTCCATAGAAACACATTGGAATTATTTGTGAATCTGGATGAATTTATAAAATAAGAGAGCTTATCATCGTTAGTGTCAAAAGCGGACAGATTTATGAAAATTATGCTGCTTTCGTTCACTGTGATATTCCCAACAGGCGCCAATACCGGCTTTTTATTTAATTTTATTATAATCCTTTTCGCATTGTTGTCCTCATCGAGCTCTTCGACAAAATTCTGCAAGTCAATGACGGAGCTTAATTCAATATCCGAGACATCTGTGAAATTAATTTCTTCAGTGAATTGGGAATTTGCATTGAGAATATTTGACTTACTGTGCCTAAAAAGGGTTTTATTGTCAAATATCTCCCTGAATACATTGAATGCGTGCTTGCCGCCTCTATTCCCAAAAGTAAAATTTACTGTGAGATTGCTTATTCCGTAGTGATAGTCTCCAGAAACTGAGATATTTGCATTCAGGTCCGGCAAGTCTGGAATATCAAAATCATTGTAATTGTAATTTCTTGTAGTGTACGCATTATTTATTTCGTCTATCAACAAGCCGTTTTCGAAAAGTTTAGCATTTCCTATTACAAATGGCCCGCTTAACCTTTTCCTATAAATCCTTGAGCCATTTACGTCCATCGGAATTGTGTTAGTTCCAGCAGCAAGAAAAGATGTAAATTTCTTTATTTCTATTAAATTGCCAAACAGGTCATACAAAGCCAATTGAAATGTGTATTGGCTGTCGCTATTTGCGTGCACAGCCATATTTATCTCAAGAAAATCAAATTTTTTATCGCTATTTATGTCTATTCCTCCATCGCTGAATTCTCTGATGTATGATGTTGCTGCAAAATCCTTGAAATCGTAATATGCTGTCGCTGAATTTATTTTGAATATTTTATTGCCGATCTTCAAAGTACTAATATTGAAATTTCCTGCGACATGCGATTTTTTTATTGTTTCGTTGTCAAAGCTGAACAGCAAGTGCTGCAATGAATTTGATATCAGCTTTGGCTCTTTAGCAAAAATCACAGAGTTGTTATAAGTCAAGAAAATCTGCGTGTCAAATACACCACTAACGGAAGAATTCAGCGTGACATTAATTTTTAAGGCTTTTCCATCTTTAAAGGCCTTTGCGTCCAATATCTTAAATCCTTCTTCATAATTGCGGTACTCTTGGGACAGGATTTTGTCTTTCCTGTACTTTAGGGAATAAGTTGAATTGTAAATTTTTATGGAATAATTAAATTGTTTTTGGCTCAACAGCGAGGTGCTGAATGAAAGATTGAGTTTATTCTCCCCAGAGCCCAATTCTTTCATTGTTTCATTGGTTAAAATTCCGCTATTGTCAAACAAATTGACAACGAAAATGAAATTATCTGCAGTATTTCTTGTTGCTAATTCAATGATTAATGTATCATTAATCCCATTATCGTCCTTATCAACCATATAATCCAAATGGCTGGTCAAGTTCATCTGTGAAGTTTCAGTTGAAAATTTATGCCTTTTCAAAAACTCTGTGAAGGATATAGAATATGCCAATGGGAACAACAGGATTACTATGACAAATACGAACATTTTTTTGGCCATTGTCAGATAAAAAACTAAAAATTATAAAAACTTTTCCTTGAACAGCGACAATTTTATATAGGGCAAAAGCCTACCCTGCCTTATGCCGGAAAAAATACAATTTTTTCCATTAGATGCAACTTACAAAGTAGCTGATGGCAAAGCCGTTATAAATCTGTACGGGAAGACTTTGGACGGCGTTCAAGTCTGTATTCTCGATGATAATTTCAGCCCCTATTTCTACGTCATTCCAAAAGACGGGATAAACATTAGCGAAAAACTCGAAAAAATCAGAATAGAAAACGAGACTGGAATTTGCTATGTGAGCAAAACAGAAAGTGTAATCAAAAGGTTGCTAGGCAAAGAAGTCTTTTCGATAAAAACATACGTAAACATGCCAAGCAGCGTCCCAGTCATTAAGGATGTGATTACAGAATGGGATTCTGTGGGTGCAGTTTATGAATTTGACATTCCTTTCGTAAGAAGATATCTAATGGACAAAAATATAATTCCATTAGTTTTGCATGAGGCATATGGCGAATTTATAAATCAAAGGTCAAAGGTTGCTGTTTTCAAAGCAGACAGCATATCCCAAATCAGCACCGATACATTGCATAACCCTAGAATTCTGGCGTTCGACATCGAGACTTACAGCCCATTTGACTCTTCCATCGATGCGGAAAAAAATCCAATTATTATGCTGTCATTCTACGGAGAAAATTTTAAAAAAATCCTAGTTTGGAAGAAGTTTGAAACGAACAAAGACTATATCGAATTTGTTGCTGACGAAGCCGCGCTGATTGGAAGATTTAAGGAGATACTTGATGACCTCAAACCCGATATTCTAACTGGATATTTCTCCGACGGATTCGATTTGCCTTACATAAAAACAAGGGCTGAGGTACACAAAATTAAGCTTGATATCGGCTGGGATTACTCTGAAATAAGGGTGAAACATGCAAGGGAAACAACTGTGGCCATTAGCGGAATCACCCATCTTGATATTTTCAAGTTTATAAAAAAAACAATTGGAGGGACGCTGCATACATATTCATATGATTTAAATGCCGTTGCCTCTGAATTGCTTAATGAAAAAAAGCATGAGGTGTCATTGGCAGAATTGTCTGACATATGGGACAACAACACTGAGAATCTTGAAAAATTTTGCGAATACAACTTAAATGACTCAACCCTTACATACAATTTAGCAGCAAAAATGATGCCCACTATTACAGAAATGGTTAAGATAATTGGGATACCTATGTATGATGTAAACCGAATGGGATTTTCCCAGCTTGTTGAATGGTACATAATGAAGCAAACCTCCCAGTTCAATGAAATTGCCCCAAACAAGCCCAGTAATGACGAGATACAGCGAAGACGTCTTAATACATACCAAGGGGCTTTTGTCTATGAGCCAAAGCCAGGGCTCTACAAGGACATTGTCGTTTTCGACTTCAGAAGTCTTTACCCGACGATTATAAGCTCACATAACGTCGGGCTTGACACAATAAATTGCCCGTGCTGCAAGGACATCTCCAAGGTTATAGGTGTTGAGCAAGATAAGTATTGGTTTTGCACAAGGCAGAAAGGTTTTATTCCTGTATTAATCGAAGATTTAATTTCCAGAAGGATACGCATAAAAGAAATTATAAAGGATGCGCTTGAGGACAAGTACATTTTTCTGGATGCACGGCAAAACAGCCTAAAATTATTGGCAAATTCATTTTATGGCTACCTTGGCTTTTTTGGGGCCCGATGGTATTCCATAGAATGCGCAAGGAGCGTAACAGCTTGGGGCAGATTTTACATCCACAAGGTAATTGACAAAGCCCAAAAAGACGGGTTTTTCGTTCTGTACAGCGATACCGACAGTGTTTTCCTGACGCTTGATGGAAAGCCAAAAAATGAAACCGAGAGCTTTGCAAAATCAATTAATTCTGAATTGCCGGGGCTTATGGAGCTTGAGTTTGAAGGCTTTTATCCAAACGGCATATTCGTTTCCGCTAAAATTGGCCCATTTGGCGCTAAGAAAAAGTATGCCCTATTGTCGGAATATGGCACCTTGAAGATTAAGGGCTTCGAAACAGTCAGGCGAAATTGGTCATTCATTGCAAAAGATGTGCAGGAAAGAGTCTTGGACATGATTTTAAGGGAGAACAATACAAAAAAAGCCCTGAACTATGTAAAAAATACAATTGATGAATTAAGGAGCAAAAAAATACCGAAAGAGAAAGTAATAATCCATACCCAGCTGCAAAAGGATATTTTGGATTATGCTGCCAAAGGGCCTCATGTTGCAGTAGCGCAAAGATTAAAGAACAAAGGCAAAAGCATTGGTCCGGGAACAATTATAAAGTATATTGTAACCCAAGGAAGCGACAAAATAAGGAATCGCTCAAAGTTTCCAGATGAAGTCAAAGAAGGGGAATATGATGCTGATTATTACATAAACAACCAGTTAATTCCGGGAGTTGAGAGGATTTTTAATGTCTTGGGCTACAAAAAAGAGGATTTGCTTGAGATAAAAGAGCAGACTAAGCTGGAAGGGTATTTTTAAGTTGTTATCATTAAATAGTTATCAAATCAAATGATTTAAATAGAAGTACTATGATATTTGGTGAGAAATGACAGAGATTTATGAAGCAACTGGAAATCAAGATCGTTTTTCGCATTTTGACCCATGGGGTAAATTAGGACCAGTTGATATATCCTACTATACGGCTATCTTACGACAGGCCACTAGATTTACAAAACCTAATGCAACTCCTAATCTCGAAGCTACAACTGAAGCATTGGCACGTAGGCCTACGGTCGCTTTGGTGCCTGTCTCAGGGAAAGGAGAACCTGCTGAAATCGAGATTATTCTTCAATATCTTAATCGAATAAAATCAAAATAATTTCTTGAGTTTTGTCTTAAATCTTTTCTTAATGCCTAGTATTGGTTAATCTTGGGGTGGTAAGTTTCGGGTGGTAACCGAAGGGTGTTATACAAAAAAAGAAAATATCACATTTTATGGACTTCAGGTCTTTTTCTGGGTATTGTGATAAGTTTTTGAATTTTAGAGTTTTCACTCCTTACTATTAACCTATCACTCCCATTAGCTATGCTATCCAAGACGCTGTACAAATAAACAGCATCTCTAATAACATCTGCTTTAGAGCTTGTTCCTGTTTTTTCCTGCAATCTTTCGATTGTTTCCATTGCATCTCCTCGAAATAAGATTTGCAAGGGCTTGGTTTCCATAGTCCTCCCCTCCATTCAGTTTTTTAATGAAATGTCTTGCACTTTGATGGCGGAATTTTTGAAAGTGGTTATTTCCGCAAATTCTGTCACATCTGGGGGATAATTTGTGACATCTATCCTTCCTCGTATTAAACTCTCAATCACCCATGTTTCAACGGGTTCAAACTCTGTTTCGTGTTGCATATTTTTCCTTTTGCATTTTTCTCACCTTTATTATATACTCTTTGTTATGTTATCAATTAGTATATTATACTACTATTTAAACCTTTCTTTTTAATATTATATCAATAATATAATATCAAAAATATTATAACAAAAGGTTTATATATAAGCGAATCTTTTTATACAAGTTATGAAACAAAACCATTCAGAGATGAAAAAAGAGGAAGCTGGGTTTAAAGTTCTTATTGCTGGAAACAGATGTTATAGGTGTAATTACGAATGGCGAGCTTGGAATATGGAAGAAAGACCAGCAGTTTGCCCGAATTGTAAATCTCCTTATTGGTGGAAACCCAAAGAGAAAGGAATTAAGGTAAAGAAAAATGGCAAGTGAAGAATTATTACAAATTCAATTAGAAGAAGTTAAAAAAATGGAAACTAATGGAGATAAGAAATTGAGGGGGGGGTACTATACGCCTAACGAGATAGCTCGTTTTATCACAAAATGGGTCATAACAAAAGAATCAAATAATATTCTTGAGCCGAGTTGTGGGGATGGGCAATTTATCGAATCTGCCATAGAAATATTATCCTCTCTTGGCATAAATAAACGTACTATTCCAAATAAAATAATAGGAGTAGAATTGAACGCAATTGAAGCAAAGAAATCTTCAGAAAGGTTCACAAAATATCTCCTTGATGGAGAAGAGAGCATAATCGAGGGAGATTTTTTTGCTAACTGCCATAAATGGTTAGATAATCAAAAAGAATTTGATAGCATCATTGGAAATCCTCCTTTCATTCGTTATCAAGACTTCCCAGAAAAATTTAAAACTTCTGCTCTTGATTTGATGAAAAGAGCTAATCTAAAACCAAATAAGTTAATGAATACATGGATACCTTTTGTGGTTGGTTCAACACTGCTATTGCGTAGCGGTGGAAGAATAGGATTTGTGTTACCTGCCGAGTTGTTTCAAGTAAATTATGCTTCAGAAATTAGAAAGTTTTTAAGTGATTCTTACAGCAAGGTTATAATTATCACATTCAGAAAACTTGTATTTGCCAATATCCAACAAGAAGTAGTGTTATTTCTTGGAGAGAAAAATGGAAGAAAGAGTCACGGAATAAATATTATTGAAATGGAAAGCACGGAGAGCTTGAAAGACACAGATTTGAATAAAAAAAATATAGATGAAACACTAAAGGTTCTTGATAGTTCAACTGAGAAATGGACACAATACTTTTTATCAGAGAAAGAAGTCAAATTATTAAGGAAACTAAAAATTAACTCTGAAATAGGTTTGACTGGTTCTTATATGAGTGTTGATGTAGGCATTGTTACTGGACAAAATAATTATTTTGTGCTCAATAAAGACCGATTGAAAGAGCATGGATTAGAAAATCAATCACAAAAGATATTTTCTAAATCAATTCAGTTAAAAGGTATTGTAGCAACAAACGAAGATTTCAAACAATCTGCACAAAGAATAAACTCAAATTACTTGGTGAACATACCAGACACAGAATATAAACACCTTCCAAAATATCTTCAAAAATATATAGACATAGGAGAAAAAGAAGAAGTCCACAAAGGGTATAAGTGCAGAATAAGAAAGAACTGGTGGGTTATTCCATCACTATGGAAACCTGACGCATTTATGCTAAGACAAGTTCATAATTATCCCAAAATTATTTTAAATAGCTGTCAAGCAACAAATACAGATACAATACACAGAATTAAATTTATGGATGGAGTAAATGGAGAAATTATTGCTTCTGCTTTCTTAAATTCACTTACTCTTGCATTTTCAGAGGTTACTGGTAGAAGTTATGGTGGTGGTGTATTAACTTTTGAGCCAACAGAGGCAGAGAATTTACCTTTGCCATTGGAAGGTGCAGAACATTTGAATTTTCAGAAAATTGATGCACTTATTCGTAAAGGTGAGATTGAAAAAGTCCTTGACATAACAGACAAAATTCTTCTCAAAGATGGGCTAAATTTATCCGATAGTGAAATTAAATCATTAAGAACCATCTGGAAGAAACTAAGAGATAGGCGTTTGTATAGAAAACGCAATTACGACCTATCATGAGGTGGCAATCCCTTATAACGTTCTAAATAAATTGGATAAATCTCAGGTAATTTCTCAATACGTAAATTAGAAGATGCTGGTGGAACTGCTGTATCAATTATGCCAAGTTCAGCGTCCCAGACTACAAAGGAGATTGCCTCAGCTAAATGTGCTTGGTCTAAAACGCTTTTTCTGGTAGCCATACGTTCTAAAGTCCTTATAATGTCAAATTCCTGAGACGCTTGAAGTGCTTGTTTTGGAACAATTACTAAAAAAATAACAATCGCATAAGGAAACCTTGTGTGAATTGTAGTTGCCTCTGTTGCTAAATCATTAATCATATTTTGCCAATTCTTTTTTATGCTTTTCTTATCATTAAGAGTTTTACTATCATAAGCGATTCTCAAGCCATCTGGTCGATATGCTAAATCATAATTTTGTGGGCGAACACCACCAATAACTTTAGTATCTCCCAACTCTATACAATTAGGTTCAGGTGGCAACAAAGAATCTTTTACAGATGCTTTGATAGGGATACTACCAAGCATTTGACTAAGTGCATTAGCAATTGCAGGGTCAATGACTTCTTTCACAAAATCCATTCCCTGTTTCTTATTAAAACAATTGTTGGGTCTTCCAGTAGAACTTAACCAAATTCTACCCCAATTAGCAAGAAATGTAGGATTAAATTGAACTTGAGGCATATTTTGTAATATGCTTGACACTCTGGGAGGTCTAATAGTTCTTCTAATCATATATGAAAATAATTAGAGAAATAATATATAAAACTTTCCTAACATCCGACACTTAACGCCCTATATTTAACACCCTATCTTTGAACAATACCTTAATGCCTATAACTAAAAATTTAAATAATCCCCAAGAATTCATCTCTTAAAATGATTCCGAATTACGAGCCGACAAAACAAGAACCAGAAATCCTTCAATTCTGGAAAAGGAAGGATATTTACGCTAAAGCCAAAGAGAAAAATAAGGGCAAAAAAAAATTCTATTTCTTAGATGGTCCGCCTTATACATCCGGCAAGGTTCATTTAGGCACTGCGTGGAATAAGATTCTCAAGGATTGTGTGCTGAGGTACAAGCGAATGAAAGGATTTGATGTTTGGGACAGGGCAGGCTATGATATGCACGGAATGCCGACAGAGCAGGCAGTTGAAAAGGCTCTTGGGCTGAAGCATAAGGATGAAATTCCTATGTATGGAATAGCCAATTTTGTAAATGAGTGCAGAGAGTTTGCGATAACAAACATGATTTCCATGAATGAGGATTTTAAAAGGATAGGCACATGGATGGACTTTGATAATGCTTACCAATCAATCAAAAACACATTTATGGAGGGGGAATGGTGGCTCATAAAAAAGGCGTATGAAAATGGCAGGCTTTACGAGGGAGAGAAAACAATGCACTGGTGCGCTTCCTGCGCCACAGCGTTGGCAAAGCATGAGCTGGAATACGAGAGCGTAAGTGATGATTCTATTTTTGTGAAATTCCCGTTAAAAAATAAGCCAAATGAGTTTTTGATTATATGGACTACAACTCCATGGACAATTCCGTTTAACCTGGGGGTGATGGTTAATTCAAGCCTTGATTATGCGAAGGTAAAGGTTGACAACGAAGTCTGGATTGTTGCCAAGGAATTGGCATCAAGCTTAATAAGTGAAAAAGTGGGAAAGCAGTATACGATCCTCGAGGAATTTAAAGGCGACAAGCTTCTGGGAATGGAGTACTCACAGCCATTTGAAAATGAACTGCCTCAATTAAATGAGTTCAGGAAAAAGCATCCAAAAGCCCACACATGTGTTTTGAGCGAAGAATATGTGGATTTAAGCCAGGGCACCGGGCTCGTCCATATGGCGCCGGGATGCGGTCCTGAGGACTATGAAGTTGGCCATCGAAATGGGATTCCGCCATTCAATACATTAACTGAAAGTGGGGTTTTTGATGAAACAAGCGGCATATTCAAGGGTTTGACTGCGAAAAGAGACGATAAAAAAATAACAGAGGAAATAAGAAAGAAAGGCTTGCTGGCTGCAGAATCAAAAATCCAGCACGACTATGCGAACTGCTGGCGCTGCAAAAATCCAGTAATCTACAGAACCACAACGCAATGGTTCTTCAAGATTGAAGACTTAAAAGACAGAATGAGAGAGCTGAACAAAAGCATTAAATGGATTCCTGATTTTGCAGGCTCAAGAAATTTTGACAATTGGCTGGCTAATTTGAGGGACAACGGAATAACAAGGCAAAGGTATTGGGGCACTCCCCTTCCTATATGGAAATGCGGGCAGTGCAGTGACCTCAGTGTAGTTGGCTCGATTGACGAGCTTAAGAAGCTTGCCGGAAGAATTCCCGATGATTTGCATAAGCCATGGATTGATGAAGTAAAAATAATATGCAAGTGCGGCGCAATGAAAGGAAGAATTCCCGATATTCTAGATGTATGGATTGATGCCGGCTCTGCATCGTGGAACTGCCTTGATTATCCGCATAGAACTGATATTTTTGACAGCTTGTATCCTGCTGATTTTATTTTGGAGGGCATCGATCAAATCAGGGGATGGTTCAATCTCCTGTTTGTTGCTTCAATGATTGCGATGAATAATGGGTCGTTTAGGGCAGTGTACATGCATGGTTTTATCAATGATTCACAGGGCAGAAAGATGAGCAAATCACTTGGCAATTATATTCTGCCTCATGAAGTGATAATGGAATATGGAGCTGACACATTAAGGTATTACATGATAGGCGGGACAGCCCCTGGAGTGGATATTAACTACAACTTTGATGATATGAAGGTCAAGCACAAGAATTTGACAGTGCTTTGGAATTTGCACTTGTATTTGATTGAAATGGCTAAAAATCTCAAAACCAATCCGCAAGAGCTGGATTTGAAAAAATTTGAGCTTGACATTGATGAGCGCTATATATTCTCTAAACTTAATTCCTCTATAAGTAAAGTAACCGACTTATTTGATGAATACAGGCTGAATGAGATTCCCTGGCATATAGAAGAATTATTTTTGGCGCTGAGCAGAACTTATATACAATTAACTAGAGACAAAGTATCAATGGGCACTGAGGGTGATAAAAAAGTTGTGCTATATGCGGTGTTTTATGTATTGACGGAATCTCTAAAATTATTTTCGCCAATCGCGCCTTTTATAGCAGAAACCATGTATCAAAATTTACGGCATGAGTTTAATATGAAAGAAGAAAGCATTCACTTGTTTGGTTGGCCGCTGCATGATGAAGAATTAATAGACAAGGAGCTGGAAGCAGAAATGCAAACTGCAAGCGAAGTTGTGCAGAGCGCCCTTGCCTTAAGGGAAAAAGTCCAGCTCGGCGTGAGATGGCCGCTGAAAGAGATTGTCATAGCTGTTAAAGATGAAAAAATAAAGGATTCCCTTGAAAAAATACAGAGTGTATTAAAAAAACAGCTGAATGTGAAAGAAGTCAATGTAGTTAAGTCAATGCCAAATGTCAAAGTGAAAATAAAAGCAGATTACTCAAAAATAGGGCCTGACTTTGGAGAGAAATCGCCCAAGGTAATTGCTCAGCTCACAATTGACAGCCCTGAAACTGTGCTGAAACACGTCCAGGAAGAGGGAAAGTACTCTTTTAACGTTGATGGCGAGGTAATAAATGTTGTGAAAGAGCATTTAATTGTTACAAGGGAGGTGCCTCTGCCTTATGCAGAAGGAGCTTTCAGGCACGGATTTATTTACTTGAATAAGGAAAGGACTGATGAGCTTGAAGCCGAAGGTTTTGCGCGGGAAATAATGAGAAGAGTGCAATCCTTGAGGAAAAAGGCTGGCTTACAGAAATCTGACAACATCTCCTTATTTATTAAAACTGACGAAGAATTAAAGGACATGCTTAAAGAGTGGACCTTGGCAATAAAGGGGAAAGTGGGCGCCTCACAATTCAGGGTTTCGGAGCTTGAGCCAAGTAAGAAGCATGAGTTTGCAAGCAAAGAAAAGGTCAAAGGAAAAGACTTTGAGATATTCTTGGACAAGATATAAAAATAAAGTTCCAATGCCCATTCCACATCACCAGTTGACGTGAGTAATGAAATTCTCGAGATCATTTTGGAAAGATTTGAAAAAGGACAAATTAAATACAGAAAAATATATATACACCAAAATTCACATCTATTTCGGGTGATAAGATGGCAGAAGCAAATCTTCTTGTAACACATGATCCTTCTTATGCCGGAAGCGCTAAAGAAGAAGTTGAAAAAGCATTTAAGGCGATAAAACAAAAAACAAGGTTTCTAAAATCAGATTGTGAAGGAATTTTTAATCTAAGAGTTGGAAACCCAAAGAAAGTGGTTAAATGCTTGAGCAAATTTAAAAACAAAACTGAAATGTTTAAGCATACCTTCCATTGGATTCCAATTCAGAAATGGATTACAACAAAGATTGAACCTATGCAGAAGGAGATTAAAAAACTGCAGAGAGGAATCAAAAAAACAGAAGCATGGAAAATTGATTTGCACAAAAGGCATTTTGACATGCCCTCCTCTGAATTAATAATCAAATTAACAGAGGTTGTTGACAAACCCAAGGTTGACTTGGACAACCCCAAGAAGATATTGGAAGTTCAGATAATGGGCAAAAAAACTGGATTGGCTTTATTGGACAAGGGGGATATGCTAACAGTTGTGCATAAATAAATTTTAATATAATATGTTTAATAATGGCGAAACATAAAACAATTTCTAAAGATACTCCTTTGACAGAAATTACTTTAAGGAGGTATGAAAAGCCAACAAACATAAGCGGCAGGGAGCTTGTAAGAAAGCTTTGCCTCTCGATTGGCTTGCTGCAGCCAGGCGATTCCAGGGACGTTATTGTTGATGTTCTACATGTTTTCATAATGGCTAAACTGGAACAGAAAAGCTTGATGAGCCATGAAATATGCAGCCTTGTAATTGATATAAGGAAAAAACACAATCTTCCAATGCTGGGAATTGCGCATTCCAATATAAGAAGGCAAATAAAAAGACTGAAGGATATTCTGCTGATTGAAAAACGCCTCAATGCTTACAGGATCACAGAGTTCTCGGGTTTAAGCGAAATTTTTGAAGAAAAAATCGAAAAAATTCTGGTGCCAAGCATTTATGCGCGAGTTAAGGAATATCTGAATAAAATTGACTCTATGTAAATATTTATATATAAGTGGATTTGAACGCATTTTGAGCAAAAATGGAAGATTGCATATTCTGTAAGATTGCAAATGGCAGCTTGCCTGCAGCCAAGATTTATGAAGATGATAAGGTGCTAATTTTTCTTGATATAATGCCGGCCAATAAAGGACACTGCCTTGTGGTTCCAAAGAAGCATGCAGAAACTCTTATAGAAATGGAAGAGAGCGATTTAGTTGCAGCGGTAAAAGCTGCAAAAAGGGCTGCGAGAGCATTGTCTTTGAGTTTTGGAAATGCAAGCTTCAATATTGTGATGAATAACGGCAAGGAGGCAGGCCAAATCGTAAACCACGCACATATCCATGTTATCCCGCGATATCAGAAAGACAGACTAAGGATTAAATGGAGTCATTTAAAGTATGATGATAATGAAATAAGCGATTATGCTGAAAAGATAAGGAAGTTTATATGATCGATAATTTCGTCACTAGCTATTAGCATCGGTAACTGCTTTGATACAATTATTTTTTATAAAATCACTTGGAGCTTGTTCGCAGATGTTATTATCCAAACCATCAAAATTAAGCGATTGATAGCATACAAACATGGACATTTTGCCTTGAATCTTATTGCAGACCGAGATATTATCAACCTTAATGGCAATGCTACTATAACAAGCATCCTTGTTATTTAAATCTAACATCTTGTCGCAATAGCCAATGTCCTTTAGATTTGAAACAGCTGAAATCTCACAGCTTTCCACTTTGGTTGGATTCATAATATTTCCGCAAATAACTGCATCTTTAGAATCCGTAGCTATTGAATAGATGCACTGGTCCGACCAAAGCTCATTATTAATCATTTTGCAAACTGATACATTCTTGCTTGACCTGCCTATTCCTATATAACATGCGCTTTTTTCCTGCTGGTTTAACGATTCGCATTTGGAAAAATTACTTTCACTGATTGCAATTTCTCTTTTGCACCATTCCTTAGTATTCGAATCTGTTATGTACCCGCAAATTGAAACATTTAGGTAATCCCTAGCAGCATTCATAAAACATATATTCCTTTCTTTGCTATCAGTTATATTTTTGCAGGCTGATGGATTTTGATTTATGTGTATTATTATTGAATTATTCTTATAATATGGCACTATAGATTTTCGTTTATCAATTATGTTACCAGTTGGAGTGACATCTTCATCTTTTACAATATTTGTTTCCATATCCTTAAACTCAAAAATTATAGATGGTAATTCTTGATTATCATCTTCCTCCTTCAGTTCCACTCTTAACGGTAAACCATTCTCTTTGTCAATCCATACCGTGCCGTACACACCCTTGAATTTTACAGCAAGTCTTGAGTGTACCAATTCCTCACCAATTATTGTCTCAAAGCCAGTTAATTGTGTCCAAAGTGACGGGATATTTGGAATGAGGTGTTCAGGGTAATTTACATAAGCCTTGTCGCTCAAATTGCATCTTGAGCTTTCGCATGAAACAATGTATGTTTGGGCTTTAAAATCTATGTAAACAGCGTCGTAAGTGTCTGCGTCTATGCTTGAAAGATTAAGCTGAGAGGATTTTATTTTGATTTTATTATCTTTAACCCAGTATTCTTGAGGTTCGTTGCTTGTCAATGAGGTGTATACATTATAATGCATGTTCTTTATATTTTCAGATTTTTTGAGTAGCTCACGCAGCGGCTTAATATTGGCATCATTTTCTTTTAAGGTTTGTTCAATATCCTTGAAGAAATCAGAGCCGGTATATGCTATTTCATTTCTTGGACTATTATCTATTTGATTATTCTGATTTGTAGATTCTGGGATATTTCCTTGATTATTACATGAAATCAGATACAAAAGTACGATTACTGCTACTAATAAGCGCGATAGTTTCATTAGTCCTAACAAAAGTTATAGGGTTTATAAATATTTGTAAATTTTTGCGTTGACGATGGTTATTCTTCTTTCCAAATAATTTGCAGTTTAAACAATCTTAAAAAGCAATCTTTTTAAAACATTATCTTTTTCTTTTGCCTTATTGCCGAGGTAACTCAGCCTGGGGCTTGTGAATAGCAAGCGGGCAATTAGAGTGATGCTCTCATAAGGCATAAGCCGCGAGTTCAAATTGCTGCAAGCTGCCAACGCTGCGCATTGCAAATCTCGCCCTCGGCATTTTTCTTAAATCGTTTTTATTTAACATCATGAAGTTAAATTTCAATCCGTCGCTTCGCGACACTATTTACTGCTCGGCGAAAATTGCATCTGCCACTAATTTCCGCTTCGAAATTATTTATTAAACAATGAAGAAATAGGCGAGGCTTGAGCTTAATGTTAGGAAGCGAAAGCCGAGCACTAAATTTTGCCGAAGGCGGATTGAAATCCTTAAAATTTATTATGCAAAATGTGCTTCAAGATACTAAAGTGTTATCTAAAACGCAAGATTTAATAAAGTAAGCAAACACCATCATTTTGGTGGTAATTATGGAAATGAATTTGCGTAACCTTAAATTAAAAATCAGCGACAAAGCTCCAGATTTTGACCTGCCAGGAGTTGACGGCAAGGCATACACCTTAAACTCCTTCAGAGGGAAAAAAATTCTTGCATTTATATTCATGTGCAACCATTGCCCTTATGTGCAAGCATACATTGAAAGAATGAAATCAATCCAAGCTGACTTTGGAATCAAAGGTGTGCAGGTGGTTGGCGTCAACTCTAACGATGAAATCAATTATCCTGATGACAGCTTTGACAAGATGGTGGAGATGAGCAATGCAAAAAAGTTGAATTTTCCGTACTTGAGAGATGAGGATCAAAGAGTAGCTAATGCCTACGGCGCACAGTGCACTCCAGAATGCTTCATTTTTGACGGCGAAAGAAAGCTTAGATACCATGGCAGGATTGATGATAATTACAAGGATGAAAATGCCGTAAACACTTATGATTTAAGGAATGCAATAAATGCGTTGCTTCACAATCAGAAAGTACCGATTGAACTAACTCCCGCGATTGGATGTTCTGTAAAGTGGAGATAATAAACAATATACTACTGATCAGGGATTGCAGGCTCATCGAACAGTTTGTAATATGCTATTGTCGCTGGGGAACTCAGGATAAAAGCGAATATTAACTCTTCTATTGGAACGGATATAAAAAACAAATTAATCCAGCCAATAAAATTGGCGCCTGGATAAGAATAATGGCCTAATTTTACCCCGGCAATTCCCATGAGAAACAGCAAGTAGAAAAAATATGCGCTGATTTTCAAAAGTCCTGAAGAAATGGGTGGGTGTTTAAAGACTATGATTCCTATAGGAATCACCTCGATAACTATCCCAAATATGAAATAAAAATATGGGATATTCAGCAACATTGGATTCATAAACATCGAAGCTAGGAAAGCAATTAAAAATACGGCGAAAGCAATAGCTAAGTATTTCATGTTTGGATAATATAATCTATCCTTGTGTTTATTTTCAAGGAAATATTCATAGTACATAATAACAAAATAAAGGTACAAGAAGCCCCACACAAAATCCTCAATGGCTATAATATCAAAGAGGCGAAAAGGAAAAGAAGTGGTAACTGTCCATGAACCAGTAATAACCGCCATGTAATCAATAATAGTAGTGAATGGCAAACTGAAGATAATTGAAAAAAAAGCAACTTTCTTAACAAGATGCATGTTAAAATAGGATAGTACTAAGGAAGGTACCCCAAAAAATATCCATATTAAGGTTAAGTATTCAACCTTAAAGTAAAAGGATACCAGCAAAGCGATAACTGGATAGACCAGAAGAAACAGGTTATTTCTGACGACATCTGGTGCCATTTTTCTTTCGGTGTGACTAGAAATTAATAAATTTTACTATTATAATTGTAACTTTATCTGTTTATTCTAGTTGTTGGGTCAATTAATTTCTCATAAAAATATCGAAGCCTAGGGTCAGCATTATAACCTTCTAACTGCAATTTTAGAGAATCAGGAAGAGTAAATTGGCCGGTCCCAAGCTCGTAATGTATTAAAACGGTTTCAAGATTATCTGGGTTTAATTTTTGTTGATCAAAAGCAGCTCTGTCTTTAGTGATTTTTATTTCAATTTCACTGTGGCCATCACATCTTAATATTCCTCCCAATCTGGTCAAACAAAAATTAATCAGCATATCTTGAACATCTCTTTTTTGTTGCAAAATGTAAGATACAAGGCCTTCAGAGTCTGATTCACTTATAAAATGTCTGGCTCTCGAGAGATATCCTTCAGTCTGGAAATTTGTGTAAGCTGCGATAACCTTGTCCAAGAATTTCATGATAGTTCCACCAGTTAAGCTTCCATTTTCACTTCAGCTGATGCAATTACCAGTTAATACACAAGCTTATTAATCTATTCATTAGATTGGATGGCAATTATTTAAAAAATATCATATATAATTTTTCACTGGTCACTGGACATCCTCATGTAAAATACTTAAAGGCAATATTTAAATCAGTTAAATATGCTAACCAACAGCTTCGTCTTTTTAGACCGGGCAGGCAGCAAGCTGGAACAAAATCTATGGAAAAATGGGATATGCGATTGGGATTCCTTTCTGAAAAAAAACAGATAAACCGAGGATGTGCATAGACTAATGTTTAAGAAATCAAATTCATTCAATAGCTACTTTTGTTCCAATGCTTTGTCCAGGCATTCCGGTTTCAAAAATAATCCTTAATGCGCCGCTGTTGCCATGCGCTGATGCAACCTTTCCATTTATGGCTTTGCCTGCCGATGTTTTCCAGACAACCTTTTTCCCGAGCAAACCCGATACTTTTTCTTTTGTGTTGATTCCATTCACTTGGACAATCATATGGTTGCCTTTCTTGACTCTTCTGCTTCCCCTGAAATTAACTATGATTCCTTCCATAAGCATTTAGAATACATATTATTTTAAAAATGTTGTTGTTTTGGTGCAGAATCTATAAAAAAAGTCAGTGGATTTCACCTATTTATAAGTATCGCGTGGTGCCTGAATCTTTCTCCATATAAATGATATGGCTGCTTATCAGGCCTAAAATGAGCGTTTCTGAGATGCTTCATTATCTCATTTTCCACTTCTGGTGACCATATCGCCCCTAGTTCAACAACTATGATGTTTGCAGTTCCGTGCCTTTTCAATGCGGCGGGAAGATAAGTCATTTTCGCTGGATCAAACAGTTCTCCAGGAATTACTTCTGAAACGTGAGGACCAACCTCATAAGTTGGTAAGCGATTCTGCACTGTTGGTTCATATGTAATTGGGGGCAACAGCCCAATAGTGATTGTGTCAAGAGTTTTACGCTCTTGGATTATAGGCGCATCATTAGGTCTTCGCTGAACATCAGCCACGGCAATCTTCAAAGTAAGCTCTGAACTTACAAATGACTTATACTCCAGCTTACCGCCTATCGTGATGACATCAAACATTGGATCATTACCTGAAGGGTTAATATACTTTGGCTGTTCGATTTCGGGCTCAAATCTGTGGTGTGCATGGGACATAATCACAAGGTAATGAGTAGTGATTTATAAAATTTATTGTCGAATTAGCTTTAATTGCCTTACTAAAGAATGTTAACCAAAACAATCGGCACAAGCAAACAAGCCATTGAATTGCTTCTGCTTACATCAGTAATATTTGGGATTAGCCCAACTGACGTTGCAATTATTAAAATCAACAATCCAACAACACCAGAGAAATACAACACCATCAAAGTGATAAAAGCAATAATAAATACACTCAAGACTGAATAGTTCAGTTTGTTCATTATTGTTGAGAATACCTTGCTTACATAAAGCGTAAGGAAAGTTGCAATTCCTCCAGCAACTAATGCAACTGCAAAAAATAATATTAGAACCTTTGCATCTATGTTTCGCAACAATTGCTGCACCACAATAATCGAGCCGTTTCTTGCCTTTGAAATCGTGAATAGCGTTATCAGGGACAAGACCATTGAAACCGTGTTGATGCCTCCAACCATGATAAGATAACCAAAAACATTTATTTTTCCTGCAATCTGGCTTGACAAGACTCCTGCCTGCGCAGGCCCCAATCCAGGAAATATTGAAACCAACGAGCCTGAAAAAACCCCGGAGCCAAGTGCCTTAACAACATCTTTTGCTTTGACTTTAATCATTTCTGTTGTTCTTTGAATTGGCAAAACAACTTTTTGAGTCAGGCTCAAGAGTAAAACGCTAACACCAAATAATCCCGATAACATAGGCAGCAAAGGGTCTTTAAGGTTTGGCACATTAAAGACAATCAAGCCTAAAATTCCTGACAAGGCGACAACGGCAAAAGCCCAGAATTTTTTGTTCAGATTTTCTTCCCTCAGAATCATGAAAACAACAACAGCAAGCAGCAGCCATCCAACATAATTTTTCAGATAAGAAAAAATTAACGGAACAATAACAATCAGCAATGGGGACAGAATAATTGTTAAAATTAAGCACAATAGGCTTCCAATTACTGTCAATTTAACAGCTTCATGACCCATGCCATCTAAAAGCATCCTATGCGCCGGCAGAATAGCCAATGCAGTGTCATCGCTTGGAGCGCCAAGATAAGTTGCGCTTATGAAATCTGTGAAAGTATGCGTAATTGACATTGCAATTATGAATGAAGCAACTGCAATTACATTTGTATAGCCTAATAATACAGGAGATATGCTGAATAATATCAGCGCAACAAGGTTGATGTGCAGCCCCGGAGTCAGGCCCGTTATTACGCCGGCGGACGCACCGAGCAGAATAGCAATAATAAGCTCTAAAAACATGGTTTCCAGCCCATTTTAGCCGTTTCTTGAATTTGGTCTGCTGAATTTCATCGGCAGCCTAAAAGGCATTTTGCTTTTTGGCAAATTTGCCACTTAGGTCATAGTAATTCAAAACTCCTTAATATACTTAACGCATAAAATTGCCTTTTAGGTTGTCTTAAAGGGGTAGTTGGTGTGGATATTACAACTATTGGAATTTTGTATTTTTATCTATATGGAAAATAACCT
>ERZ1292645.67-Hain-H14-02um-R2-67-length-47808-cov-12_pt1 | contig 28454 bp, 26 predicted proteins | sample MGYA00564401_ERZ1292645 | MGnify/ENA primary metagenome ERZ1292645 (study PRJEB36523, sample SAMEA6512644) | groundwater metagenome | collected 2019-01-09 | study: AquaDiva: Metagenomics assemblies of 32 groundwater samples | reverse complement strand
TCTTGGAAACATATCAAACAACACCGTAGTGAAAGGAGACAATGCAAGCATTGCCCTGTGGAATATAACAGCAAATAGGTTCTTGCATTTAAGGGATGACATCTGGAATGTAAGGATAGGATTTGCAAATGCAAGCATTGAAAACAACACATTTTCAGTCATGGGCTCTGGCTCATTTTACGGCTCTTTGAATGCTACTTCGATTAATGCCTCAAATATTTCTGCTGCAAGATTTACCGGAAAGGTTGACTGCGGCATGATAGATGGCGGCTCTGATAGCCATTACTGCGCAGATGCTACTGGAGCTGGAGCAGGCGGAGCACCAACAGATATTAGATATTACATTCCAGAAAATGACTCAAGACTGCCTAATGCGATAGCCTCAAACCAAATACAGCACATTGATGAGCCATTTAGAAATAATACTGATTATCTGGTTTTCGGAAGAAGACAATTAAATACTACATCAAAGGACTCGCCATATTTAAATCTTGGAATGATGGATGTTTATAACTTTAGGAGTGAAGCAGTGGTCGGCAGTGACGCAGGATTCTTTTATTCTCAAAGCCCAAGCACAATATTGCAGTATTTCAATGTAACCAAAGTAAAATATTTTATGGTTTATATGAGGCTTAATCAAAATATTACAACTATTCAATCGAGATCGATGGAAAGGGTTGCAGTCGGAATGTTCAGCACTACAAGGAACAATAACCTGACAAATATTGATAATGGATTCTTTTTCAATTACTCAAGCGACCATATGGGTGAACTAACCGGCGGCAACCAGACGACATGGTGGGCCAATTCATGTAATGCTTCAATCTGCACAAGGACAAACATTACGGATTATGCAAAAACTGGCATCGAAAGAAGAAATGTTGATGCCAACTGGACGAAATTTGAGATAATCCAAGACTGCACAGGCTCAGATGTGACATTCAAAATGAACGGCATGAATGTAACTCATATCAAAAGTCATGATAACATGTCAATTGGGTTCAACGGAAGCAAGATAGGCGTGTGGGTTGAGTCAATAAATGCCACATCAAACAATGTAGCGATAGCAAAAATGGTTATGGATTATTGCCTGCCCCCGATTTAGTTTAAAATTGCCACTCCAATCTTGCCAATACGCTGAAATTTTTAATCTTTGAGCTGTATAATCATAATTAAATAGCATAAAACGCAACGGCAAATATCGAATTCGCTAAATTTTCAACAGTTTACAAAACTAATCCGATACCAGAAAAATGAAAACGATATTGATATTTTTTATAGTGTTTGCTTCAATAATTTCATCAGTATTCGCCGCCACATATGGAAGCGGAGTTTATGGAAATGCTCAGTGGGGAATTGGAGTAGTACCTGACACTGGTGGAAGCGGAAGTGGAGGAGGCGGAGGCGGTGGCGGCGGAAGTGGAAGCGGAGGAAGCGGAGGCGGTGATGGAGGAGGATTGCCTTCAACGCTTGTGAAAACATATTTTAGTGTTGACAGAGACTTAATAAGTATGAAAATTTTGCAGGGTGAATCAAAATCATCAGAGCTAAAAATAAAAAATACAGGAAATACAAACGGCATTTTTTCAATTGAGGTTAAGAATCTTGGCAAATTAGTATCTGTATCAGATAACTTATTTGAGCTCAAGCCAGGTGAAACAAAGACGCTTGCATTATCTATCAAAGTCCCGGATGTCCAGCCTCCCGATATCTACAGCGGCAATATCTTGATTAAGTCTGGAGACGCTGAAAAAAATGTGATAGTTATTATACGAGTAGAAGAAAAAAATCCTTTATTTGACATAAAGATTCGAGTCAACGAGAACTATAAAAGGGTTCTTAGCGGACAAGAAGTCAAATTCGACATCGAATTAATAAAGTTTGGCACTCCTTTGCCAGTAGACGCTGAATTGTACTATGCAATAAAAGGTTTGGATGGAAATACCTCCAACCATAAGACTGAAACATTAGCAGTGACCGATGTTCTGTTTCTGACAAGGCGTTTGGAAGTGTCAAAAAACTTATATTCTGGCAATTACCTAGTTTATGGCAGAATTTTATACAGCAATCAAACTGCAACAGGCAGCGACTTGTTCGAGGTCGTCGGACTTCCACCGAGAATTAACATAACCGGGTTGGGATACAATGCAGATGTTGCACTAATTTTGGGGGTTATACTGCTTGCAGCATTGATTGTATATACTATCAGCAGGCGTTTAGTTGCAAAAGGAAAAAGAAAAAAATCAAAAAGTAAGCGATTATTCAAACTGAGAAGAAACAAATTAATAAAAGTTTTTGACAAAATTAAAGTATACAAAACTAATTTATATAAAAAACCAAAGAAGAAAAAGCAACCAATTTCAGGAAAAGGCGAAGACAATCAAGCTAAAGAGGAATTTAAGTCCATGGACGAAAGTCTTTTGGTAGCAAAAGAGCAGCCCATATCAGGAAAAGGCGAAGACAAGCAGGATAAAGAGGAATTTAAGGTTTTGGATGAAAGTCTTCTGGAAGCGGTAATGAAAGAAGGAAGTAACTTCACCAATGAAGACACATATAAATATGTAGTGAAATTGAGCGAAGAGGGCTATAACAAAGATGAAATCAAAAGGATTCTCATAAATGCAGGATTGGACTTGATTGACATTGATAATGCAATTGAAGAATTCCTCGAAAGAAAGAAGCACTGAAAATCTCTAAATGTTTTTCTTCACTTTAAAGCTGCCGGCAGGCAATGCCCTTATTATCTCGTCAACATGGCCTCCGATTTTGTGCCGGATTGACTTTGCAACAGCGCTGGGCTTTTCATTCCCCTGTTCCAAAACAACATGTTTTTCACAATTAGCCTTCACAGCCTCAAGAGGACCTCCCATAATCTGCTGGTTTTTTGTCAAGCCTAATGCCAAATTTACTTTATTTTGGATATAATTAGTCTTCCCATAGATCATAAATGCGCCTTTTCCCATATACTCTCCAGCTTTAGTCTTTTTGCTTACTTGCTCAGGATTAACATAAAAGACTTTGGTTGTCTGAAGCCCAAGCTTCCAAGTTTTGCTGAAAGTGGAAGTAGCGTCAGCAGCTTCTTCTTTAGTTTTTTCCCCGATTTCTTTGCCTTCACTTTTCACTACAAAAAACGGAGAGCCAGCCAAATCGGTATGAAACACCAAATCGCCTGGTTCAGTATGCTTTTTTACAACGATCTCATTAGATGTAGCGTCTCTTCCGCCAACAACCAAGAATCCCTCTGAGCTTATGAACCACCTAAACTTTTCATACCATTCCAGCTTTCTTTCTTTGAGCACTGCCTGCTTAGTTTTCTCCAAATTAAGCTTTTCCTGTCTTAACTCCAATACCTCCAATTTCTTGAGGTTATATGCCAGCGACTTCTCCGCTCCATAGATTTTTTTCTTAATTTTCTTTGCTTTTTCAAAATAGACAGCTGCATTTTCATCAATGCTTTTAGTAACGCTCAATAGTAATCTTACCATTTTTTAAGTCTTAAATAGCAATGTTTAAATAGGAAAATCTTAAAAGTATAAAAATATGGCGGAACAAAGCTTAAGCCCAGAGAGTGTAAAGGCACTTCAGGAAAAGATAAGCCAGATGTCCCCGGAAGAGCTAAAGGAATTTCAGAAAAAGCAATGCGTCTTCTGCCAGATTGTCGCAGGCAAAATCCAGTCAAGAAAAATGTATGAAGATGACAAAGTGGTGGCTTTGCTGGATATAAACCCGGCAAATCCCGGACATACCCTTCTTTTGACAAAAGAGCACTATTCAATTCTTCCACAAATACCAGACGAGGAAGTCGGTCATGTATTTATGGTAGTTAAGGCCCTTTCGAATTGTATGCTTAGGTCTGTTGACGCTCAGGGAACTAATGTAATTGTAGCTAATGGCATTGCAGCAGGCCAAAGAGCACAGCATTTTATGGCCCATATTATACCAAGAAAGCCAAACGATGGCGTAAATTTTGTTTTGCCACAGAAATCAATGGAAGACAAAGACATCGAAGCTATTGGCAATAAGTTGATAGGTGCAATAACTGGTGATTATAAGGACGAAACTAAGAATGAGCCGAAAGAGCTAGGTGCCAAGGTTAACTTGGATGATATTTCAAGAATATTGGGTGCCAGATAATGGCTGACAAAGCAAGGGAAAGCTGTATTGTATGCCAGATTATTGGAAGCAATGTTCCTTCCAAGAAGGTTTATGAAGACGAGCTTGTACTGGCTGTGCTTGATGTTAATGGCGCAAATCCTGGCCATTGCTTTGTAATGCCGAAAAACCACTATCCGATAATTGAGCAGGTGCCGGATGCTGAGATTGGAAGATTATTTCAGGTTTCGAACAAAATATCAAGCGCTATATTTGAGGCTCTTGGGGCACAGGGCACGAATATTTTTGTGGCAAACGGGATTCCTGCCGGACAGACAGTTGCGCATTTCACAATTAATGTAATTCCAAGAAAAGAAAATGACGGCATTAATCTGCAATGGCAGCCAAAGCAATTGAGCGAAGAAGAGATTTCCACAGTGGAGCTTAAGTTAAAAGAGCAGACAAAAAACATCGGCCACTTCGAGGCAGAAGAGAAAAAGCCAAGAATGCAGGCTCCTAAGCAGATTTCCATATCAAAAGAAGAAGACGAGTATTTTGAAAAGCAGCTGAGAAGGGTGCCTTAGAAGGAATATAGTTAAAATCAATTATTACTCGGGGGCACACGACGAACGGAAGGGGGCACAAAAGAAAGACAGTTCATCTAATACTCAAAGCCCATACATAAATTTTTAAACTTAAGATGTTTTGTAGAATTATGGCATTAGAATCAAAAACAATCAGATTTTTTATTTTAACAATTTTCATTGGTTTCCTCGCTTGGTTTTTAACCCCCTACCTTGCAGGAAGAACTGAACCTTGGGATTCAGAATGGTACTTTTATACTTTTGTGCTGATAATCGTCGGCATTGGTTTTTTTGCACCAACTCGCTGGTGGCTATGGCCAATTGGGTTATACTTTGGTCAGCTTGCTCACTTGATTTACATGAAGCTAGCGCATCCCTCGAGTGAGGCAGCTGTATGGTGGCTTTTAGGCATTGTAGTCCTGACTTTCAGCATCATTCCATTGTATATTTTGTGTGCTATTGGATTAGGAATACGAGTTTTGGTTAAATCACTAAAAAAGTAGATATATTCCTTGTGTTGTAGGCACAAAAAAAGTATCATAAAAAATTAATGAAAAAGTTGAAATGGATGTGAATATGGGTATTATCAGAAAATTAATAGAATCAGTCAGTTAGCTTTTCTTATACCTAAACTTTTTCTCATAATCCCTATGATTTATAATATCCAAAATCAAAGAAATAATTTCAACTTCACTACCCCTTATAGTGTAAATCATTCTCCAAGCACCAGAAAGGTCAACTTTCCACAGATTGTTTACATCGTAATCCCTAACATATTCTTTTGGAATTCTGCCTTTAGGAATATGAGTTCCATATTCTGGATTTGCTTTTAATATTTCTATTTTCTGCTTTATCTTTATTGAAGTCCACCGAAACATTTATATATCAATTGCTATCATATGCTATCTGGTGATTAACAATGGAAACTGAACAATTTAACATAAGAATGCCTAAAGATCTGGTGCAGGATTTAGATATAATTTCAAAACTCCTGAAAGTGAACAAGTCAGAATGGGTAAAGACAAAACTAGCTGAAGAAGTGCATGAAGAAAAGAACAAACTTTTAATGGAGTTGAGTAATCTGTATGCTAACGGAATGATAAACAAAGAAAAAATAGAAAAATTGGTGGGAAAAGAAGTGGCTGATGAAATGGAATCAATCAAAGTTGTTGCTCAAAAAAGCGTTAAGCACGGCTTAAGATATGGCAAAAAACTCAGAAAGTTACATTCTTGATATGTCGGCAAATCGCAAAGCGATTTCCGAGCATGCTCAAAAATCTTGGATTTTTGACACTTCGGCATTCATAAGCTTGGAAAGTATCAATATTTTAGAGCAAGTGTTAAAACTATTTTCAATTACAACAACTGATTCTGTTATCAAAGAGTTGGGAGATTTTGCGAAACATGATGATAAATATGGAAAAATTGCAAAAGATGTTCTCAAACTGAAAAATAGATTTACAATAGAATCCTGCGAAATAAAAGAATCAATAAAATACATAGAAGCAACAGACAATGAACTTTATAATTTGGCACTGAAAAAGAGATTGGCATTAATCACAGACGAAACAAAATTAGTTCATCATGCAAGAAACAAGATTGAGGTATACTTTACTGCAATGTTCCTTGTGATGCTAACAGAAACAGGACATTTCATTAAAAAAGAAGCATTAGCTAAACTGGAAGAATTACGAGATATTAGAAATTGGCGGAATAATCTTATTTATTTGATAACTAAAAGTGAACTTGAACGATTTTAATACATATCTTACTACTACGTGAGTGTGCCCCTAGATTCTTGTCCTAAACGTATCGCTTCACTTATTTGATTGGACGACGAGTGCCCCGAGTAATAACTCTGCGGACGCAGGTTTCCAGAACCTCTTAGCTGGAAAAGAATATAACAAGTACCTATAAATTATTCTTATATCAACCACATCAAAGGAAAAGCCAAGAATACAGGCTCCTAAGCAGATTTCTATATCAAAAGAAGAAGACGAGTATTTTGAAAAGCAGCTGAGAAGGGTGCCTTAACTTATAATATTACAGACTAGTTTAATAAAAATTATTTTATCCCTTTAAATGCATCATCAATCTCTTCATAGCTATAGTTATTTTTCAGCAGAGCCTTTCTTATTTGTTCTTTTGTATAACCTTTTCTTAAATTGGTTGTCATATAATTTTTTAAATTTATAGCATCTTGTTCTTTTCGCTGTCGGAGAAGTTCAAAATGGTCTTTTTTTCTTTTAGATTCAACATAAAACAATAATCCAAATATTATTAAAAGGGGAAATGCAGTATATAGCCAATTAAGATTGATTTTTTGTCCTGTTTTTGATTTTTCTGTTAATGGAAATTGTTGCGGCTTTGTATCAGGTAAAGTTCGAGTTGTTGTTTCGATTGGCTGTAACCTTTCTTCAATATTCTTCCTAAAAGCAGAGCTTAATGGAATTTCTAATACTTTATTATTGTGTTCATTGTAGATATTTATTGTTTTTGCGTTGCTGAAATAAGGAATAGAAATTGTAAAATTCAAATCATCAGGAGAACCTTGTGCATCATTATTTCCGAATCCTTTCAAAACTACTGTTGTAGTTGGAATACTAAACTTCATTGATTTCGATATTTGATTATTGTTAGATATTATCTCTAGTCTGTAACCATCTATCGGTTCAAAAGGATTTTGTTGTATCAATCCATTGATTTTATGAATATTAACTAATGACAACGATTCTGCAAATAGTTGTTTTTTGTAGTTTAAAGTGATTTGATAAAGGTCATTGGCTGGTTGTGATTCTACAAGCGTAAAAGTTAACAATAAATTTAATAAAATGGAAATTATTAGCTTATTCTTCATTTTCAAATCACTACTGCTTCAGCTTTATTAGTCACAACATATTCATTTAATATTGAATTATAGATTATTGCATAAGCGTTATAAGAGCCAGATTGCCATTGTGCAGTATTCTTTCTATTTATTTCTAATCTATAGGTACCGTCACTTTGTGTTGAGCCCAAAGGCAATATGTCCCCAAGCAATGTGCCGGAGGCGTCAAGAAGAGCTATATAGACTGGTGAATTAGGCGGAGCATCGGATATTTCTAATGAGACGCTATTGCCTCTGGTTATTTTTTTTGAGTTAGCTTCAACATCAAAAATACTGAGTGAAGGAAGCCTATCAAAATTAGTCACACTAAAAGCAGTATATCCTTTGAAGTATCCACATCCTGGCACAACAGGCTCAACCCAGAAATAGTATGCTCTGCCACGTCTAACTGGAATATTATCTACAGAATTGGAGGTTATCCCGTTTTCGCAATAATAATATTGGCTATTTTGGCAAGTTTCAATTCTTGTGTCATCAAATCTATCAGACGTGCCATCATATAAGCGCACATTATAGCCAGTCGCCTTATCTACCATTTGCCACGAAAGAGTTATTGAGGTTGTATCTCCGGTAGGACGCACAATGCCTGTTGGCGATAATCCAGAAAATGATTTGGGGCATTGTACTACACTGCCTATAACTTGAAATTCAACATAATTTGAAAATCCTCGTCCTACAATTACATAAGCATTATAAGTTCCTAATGGCCAACCTGTTGAGTCAACTTCTTGACTCCATTTTCCAGTTTCATCTGTAATACCAATAACACTGCCATCAATCAATGTCCTTTTATTAATATCAATAATATATGCCACTATATCTGCATTTGGTTCTGCATTAGATATGTTAATTGTAACTCTATTCCCTTGATAAATTGTAATTGGATTAATCAATAATCTGGGTTCTTTGAATAGCGAAATTACTTTACTGCGAACAGTTTCAAAAGCATCACAAATTTGGTTGCCGGATTGGTCTTTCCAAATCATCTTTAAAGAAACTGTATCACCTGAATGAATGTGTAAGCCACTTGCAGAGCCTGTAACTGGTAATCCAGTTTGCTGACTTATGCCACTGGGCGGGGTTAATGATTCATGGTTTCTGTTATGAAATGTGCCTCTATCGTATATAGCGATTATATCAACACTTGTGCCTGGACCTTCCCATTGTATATTAAACTCTTGTTGGTCTCCAATAGAAGAAGGCATACTAATTTCACAAGATTCAAATGTTATTGTACGTGGAGAATTGACGAAACCTGCGACATCCCCATTCCAACTATCTGCTACGTACGCATAAACTGTGTTTTCTCCACCTCTGGCTCTTTCTCTCAGAATTTGAAAACCAAACTCATAATCACCTACAGCTTGCCTTTGATAGGGGATGTCTCTTATTCCTTGGTTAAAAAAGGTTACAGTGGATCCTAAGAATTCTCCAGTTCCAATAGGGCCATTAGCATAAAAAACAACACTCACTGGTTTGTTTGGGGTGTCAGGGTCTGAAGCATGACCATATGCCAATCTATTTGTTTGTGTTACCTCAATTCTATCAAAAGAGCCTATTGGAGGTTGGTTTGTGCTTGTAAAAGGTCCTATTCTTACTACCGCGCCGTTCGAGTTTGCACTTAAGAGGGAGATTTCATAGTTATTAGCGCTGTCCTTGAAAGATTCGCCTACTTGAAGCAAAGGAGTTTCATAGTCCATTCCACTTAATTCATAATTTACTAGATTAGTCCTATATGTAATTTGTGGACTATTGGGATATTCTCCAGATAAGTGAATGAAGACTCCAGAATAAGTTTTAGGAGAAAGAGCACCAGCATCATAATCAATAGGCTGTCGAAATTCTAAAGTATAATATACATTTGTTCTTGTATCATACAAAGGGAAATACCGAGTAATCATTTCAGGTATATAATATAATTGAGGTTTTACTCTTAATGGAAGTTTAATCTGTTGGATTATGCCAAGTTCCTGTTGAGTTTCTAAAGGCTTTAAGAAATATTCACCATAATCATTTTCAGAGTTGATAATTTTAGTATTAGCTGAACTGAGCCAACCAGCTTCTTCTTTGTGAGGGGCATTCATGTGCATAGTTAATCTCCCCATAATATCAAAAAAGTCACCTTGTTCATTACTCGCACAAAAAAGGCAAGTTGCAGTATTTGCATGATGTAATCCAAAATTGTGGCCAAGTTCATGCCCTACAACATGAAGGTTAAGTGAGTAGTCCCATGAGACTGATGCTCTAATTTCCCCATCATTTGTAAGGATTATTCTTTTGCCTATTGATCCTCTTCCGCCAGCATTATCGCATTGAGTTGAAGGAACTATAAGTATAATTCGCGAGAAACTACGAAAATCTACGTCAGAATCAACTCTTCTAATTACTTCATTTAAAATGTCATTCTCGTCACAATTAGGTCTGACTATGCTTGATGGAAGATTGTATGGACCAATAACTATGCCAGTTATAGAAACTTTGCCATACGAATTCTTAATATAGTAATCGTTGGCAGTGCCACTGTGCTCACCAAACACAAGGTCTCGTACAGTTTCAATATTGGCAGGAGGCGGTCTGTCACCAATCCCTGCAACTATAACTAAAGTACTTTGAGGTCCTAAGTTATCTTGCACTATTGCTGCTTTGGAAATTCCTGAGATTATTTCAATTGGAGCTGATATTAATATTTCATTACCAGAAACCTTACCTTTAACTTTAACTCTTGTGCCTGATTTTGTAAATGATATTTGTGTATCTATTGCAGTAATTCCAGCTTTCTTAAACGATGATTGTTTTTCGTACTTTAATTCGTATCTTTTGGTCGGGGTCCTTAAATAATAATAATACTTTGAATTCTCAGGATTTTGAAAATCATCAGAGTGTTCTATTTCAATTTCGCCTTGAACAACTATATTATTTTGAACTCCATGAATACAACTACCACGAGAGCAATAAGTACCTGAAGGACATGTTTTTTCTTCGCAACTGCAACCTTGAGGGTCAACCTCTGTTGTTTGAGAATTCCGGCATTTATCGTTACTATCAGAAACTCCGTCTCGATCTGTGTCGGGAACTTGCGCATTAGAAATGCTCACTAATAACATACTTGTAAGTAATAACAATATATGAAAACACAATAAGCACTTTTTTTTCATAAAGTAACTGCCTTAAGTGACTATAAATATAAATTTTACTTAAATCAACCATATTAACGGGTTTCCAAAAACCAAAGTGACAATAAAGGCAATCAGAAAACTTGGGACAAAGGGGACTCCCTCTTTTACAAGAATCCTATTGACTTTTCCTTCCTTGTAATACTCAATCAAATTTCTTATTTGTCTCTTGCTAATTCCCAGGTCTTTGGGCCCGCAAATGTATTTTCTGCCTACAATAACGTCGTTTACAATCCAGTCGCCTTCAGTAAGTTTGGATGGCTCAACAAGCTTATGCATGCATGATTTTTCCACTGCCTTTACAAAAATCCACAGATAGAAAGTTGTTAAAATCAGAAACGCTAGGGATAAACCCAGCATTTTGATGTGGTTCAGCTTAATAAAAAAGATTAAGGGAAGCAACAAAATCAAGGCAATTAAAATAAATCGCTTTAATTTAACAATATTTTTCCTAATTAGAATCTTATTAAATTCTCTCATAAACTTTTGCCTGTTTTTGAAAACCAGAAAAAAGCTCCACAGCAGGCCATAGGCTGCGCCTACAAACAGGGCATTAATAAAAAACCCGAATAAAAACTGGGATTTTACCAGGCTTGGGTTGACACCTATCATTGCGCCCAATCCCATCAATATCTTGCTGTCGCCGCCGCCCCACTGCCCCGAGTAAAACATGATATATGCAATGCCAAAAAAGATTGACAATCCGATTACGCTGCTGACGATAAAAGATGGATTTGAGAAAATAAATGAAAATAATAAATTTAACATGACTCCTGAGATTATCAGGCCGTAATTTACCCAGTCTGGAACTTCCCTTGTTTTTAGGTCTGTTATTGAGCCGATGAAAAGAGCGATAAAAGACAAGACATAAGCTATGAAAGTTGGGATAAAATCAGCTCCAAGCCATGCAACCTTGTCATAAATCATCTTTAATACAAAAATTTCATTGTTTATAAATTTATTTTTTATTTTTATGAAAAACTAAACCGCAAGCTATTTAAACGATACTCTGTTTCTTGTTCTTACCTGTGATTGATGATGCTAATAGCAATTATTAGCTGAGTGAGGTAGGCAAATTCTGTTTGTTTATCCTCAATTTGATTTAGTCTCATCTAATTTTGCAGTTGGAGGTAGTTAAAATGGTTTTTGAAGCGCCAAAGGAATTGATTGATAAAGTTTACGAAGCTATAGAAGTAGCTAAAGCTACAGGAAAGATAAGAAAGGGCACAAACGAAGCTACAAAAGTTATTGAAAAAGGTCAGGCGAAATTTGTCGTGATTGCGAAGGATGTCAATCCACCCGAGATAACCATGCACATCCCGCTGCTTGCAGAAGAAAAAGGAGTACCATGTATTCAAGTTCCGAGCAAAGATGACCTTGGAGCTGCTGCAGGATTAGATGTCGCGACTGGAAGCGTTGCTATAATCCAAGAAGGTGAGTCAAGACAGCTAGTAAAGGAAATCACAGACAAAATGAAGGCATAAAATGGCCAAAGAAGATCCAGCAAAACATTTGAGAGAGCCGCCTCGCGGACAAATAAGGACGAGGGAGCAAAGACCTCAGCGGGAAGAACAGACTAAAGGTACTGTGCAGTTCGCCATGGCTACCCCAGCTAAAATAGAAGAAATTATTGGCAGGACAGGCGCAAGGGGAGAGGCCATACAAATCAGATGCAGGGTATTGGAAGGAAGGGATAAAAACAAAATACTGAGAAGGAATGTTAAAGGGCCCATACAGATTGGCGATATTTTAATGCTTAGAGAAACAGAGTTCGAAGCAGGCCAGCTTACAAAAGCAGGCAGAGGCTCTGGATAAAAATAATTTAAATTAAAATAAATTAAGAAATTCAATCCGTCGCTTCGCGACAAAGATTAGTCTCGGCAAAATTTGTTTTGAGTTGAACGCGAGCGTGCTCAAACGCGAGTGTTCTCGCACGCAACTCACTAAATTTTGCCTCGTATTTGTTCAATAAAAATAATAAATTAATGAATAAATAGGTGAGGGCGAGCGTTATGGTAGAAAAGCGAGCCCGAACACAAAAATTTGCCGAAGGCAGATTAAAAATTTTAAAAACAGAAAAAATAGAATATTCAAATGGCAAAGTGCACTTTTTGCGGAAATGTAATGGAAAGGGGGACTGGAAAGATTTATGTCCAAAAAGACGCAAAGATTTTATACTTCTGCTCATCAAAGTGTGAAAAGAACCATGTAAAGCTTGGAAGAAAGTTCCTTGAAACAAGATGGAGCAAAAAATTCAAGAGGGAAAAGCAAGAGGGAGCAGAATGATCGAAAACAGCCTGATTATAATTAAGCCGGATGGTGTTGAAAGAGGCTTAATAGGGGAGGTATTGCAGAGATTTGAGAACGCAGGGCTTAAAATTACAGGAATGAAGATGGTCTGGATTGATAGAAAGTTTGCGGAAGAGCACTACAAAGCCCATAAATCAAAGCCGTTCTTTAAGGAATTAGTGGAGTTCATAACCGAAGGCCCTGTTGTGGCTTTTGTTGTCGAGGGAGTGCATGCTGTTGACAACGTAAGAAAATTAGTCGGTTCAACGTCACCTCATGAAGCTCATCCTGGCACGATAAGGGGCGACTTTGCGCATATAAGCATGGCATATGCCTCTAAAAAGGGGCTTGGCGGGAAAAATGTTATTCATGCATCTGGGAGCAAGAAAGAAGCTGAAGAAGAAATTAAGCTTTGGTTCAAGAAAGATGAGCTGCATTCCTATACAACGGTGCATGAGAAGCATGTGTTTTGAATTAAAGTAGGGTATATCGGTTTTGTTATTTTGTTGGGGGGTAAATTGAGAGGAGTAATAGTTGCCACAATTATATTATTAACCAGCTTATTGTCATTTGCTGTTTTTGAGATATACACCTCTAAAGTTATTCGGCAAGGATTAAGAAAAAAAATATTATTAATCGCAATTATCTTCATTTTACTATTTCCCCTTGCAGGCGCCAAAAATACAAAAGTAGATGATATGGCAGCCTTGATGAATGCCCATGGTGACTTCACTTCTAAACTAATCATTGTCGATAAAGACAAATTTGTCCAAGACACGAAAACAAGCTCGAAGTTTGATTCTCAGCATATCCTTAAAGATACAAAAAGCTCTGGTATATTTGATGGAGAATTAAGCGAATTGGATGCTAAAACTGATAATGAAGCACAAAGTGATTCTGAATATGTCAATATAATATTAGAGTTCAGCAAAGACTATGATTTTGGGGAGATGTTGTCTCTTGACCCAAGCGCGAAAAAATTCGAGAATGGAAGGTTTCAGGCCTTAAAAATTCCAAAAGATAAAATTGATAGTCTGAGAAATTCTTCGAATGTTAAGAAAGTATGGCCTGACCGGTGGAATAAGGCGCTGCTGGATATATCTATACCATTGATACAAGCAAATGAATTATGGTCAAATGGCTATAATGGCACCGGAATTAATGTTTGTGTTTTAGATACTGGAGTGGACAAGACTCATCTCGCTTTAGATTCCAGAGTGGTAGCTGAGGCTGATTTCACAGGTAGCAGTAATGCAAATGACTTGCATGGCCATGGCACCCATGTAGCAGGAATAGTGGCAAGCACAGACACTACATACAAGGGAGTTGCCCCTGGTGCGTCAATTCTAAATGCTAAAGTATTGAATGATTTTGGTTTTGGTTTAGATTCTTGGATTATGAGTGGTATAGATTGGTGCATTTCTCAAGGTTCAGCTATCTTAACCATGAGTCTCGGCAGTTTAGCACCTCCTTTAGATGGTAGCGATCCTCTGTCTCAGCTTGTCGATTTTGCTGTAGCTCAAGGCAAAATAGTAACAATAGCTGCAGGTAATGAGGGTCCTGATGCGGTTACAATATACTGTCCAGCGTGCTCGCATAAGGCTATTGCAGTTGGCTCGACTCAAACTGGAAAATTAGGAACTATTGAGGATTTAATTAGCGGCTTTAGCAGCAGAGGCCCAACAGAGGATGAGCGAATTAAGCCTGATATGGTAGCCCCGGGAGAACCAGTTACATCGTTAAACAATTTTGGAGGGTTCATTAACTATTCAGGAACAAGCATGTCCACCCCAATGGTTGCTGGTTTGTCGGCATTGCTTCTGGAAGCTAGACCTTCATTAACTCCAGAAGTGACGAAGGCATTGTTAATGAATAGCGCTTATGACTATGGCACGTTCGTTAAAGATAATATATATGGAACAGGAAGAATAAACTCATCACGAGCTTTTAGCGAGATTAATTTAACAAAAACTGGGGTTATATCAAATTCCGCAAGAGCTCACAATATCTATGTTCCTTCCGGAAGCAAGGAAATTAGGGCTACTTTGTACTGGCCAGAAGATTACAGCTACCATAGCGATGTCGATTTATATATTTTGGATCCTGCAGGAAATGTACGAGGCTTATCTTTATCGTATAATAACACTGACGAACTTGCAAATGTTATAACTCCAGATGTTGAAGGATATTGGAAAATATATGTTTTCCCTTTCTCAGTTCCTGTTGATCAGCAAATGTATGCTATCGCATCAAATTTTATGCCAAGCGAGCAACTATATTTAAACATAGATTTCCTGTCAAATGTTGCTTATCATCAAATAAATGTAACAAACTCGTCTCAGCTAAAAATAAATATAGACTGGAATTCTGCAAACCAAGATTTAGATATTTACTTATATAATACATCAGGAATTCTAAGATCTTATTCTGCAGGCGTTAATAATAACCACGAGAACGTCTCTGCAGGCAATCCAGAAAATGGCTTATGGCTTTTGAGAGTGATTCCTGTAGATTTGGAAAGCTCTAATTCTTCACAATACGCAATAACATCAACATTTCCTATCTCAAACCAGATTATTGACGCTACCCCACCTGAGGTTGCAATGCACAACCCTATAAATATTACATATTCAGGCAGCATTAATCTATCCTTTACCTCGATTGATGACTTAAATCTTTATACTAATTGCTACAGTGTTCTAAACGGGACTAGCGCGTTCCTAGATTCAGTGTATAACGGCACCCAATACTCATTAATATTGCCGCTCCCAGACGGAGCCTACAGCATTTATGTTAACTGCAGTGACGGGAGCAATAATTACGGGATATCGGCTCCGGCGTTGTTTAAGGTTGAGGGTATTCCGCCAAATATTATTGACACAACTCCACCGACAATTATACTTTTCATAAACCATAAGAATAACACCAATGATACTTCCCCTATATTTAACTTTACTGACACTATCAACATTTCCGCGAACATAACGGACGAAAACGGCCTGTTAAGTGCAAACATTACTTACGATATATTTGGCGCCAAAACAAAAATTAACTTTACTTCATTAGACACATTTACTATTCGAAATAACATAACAACGTATATATATCACCTAATCAATATCACGGATAAATCACGTACCAGATTTAACGTTACAGCGTACGCAACAGATACCAGCAACAATGTAAGACAGGAATCAATCTTAATTACAGTGGTTCGCCCACCACCAATACCGGCTTCGCTTGCTTTCGGCGATCCCCAATCATTTATACAAGCAGATTCATATGTATCCCTATTAAATCCTGATGCTAATTTTGGAAGTGAGGAAAGCATACCTGTGGATCTTACAGGTCCAGACCAAAGAGGTTATTGGCTCTTAAACATTTCTAATGTTACTGGAAACATATCAGAAGCTAATTTATATTGCAGAGTCCAAGGAGGAGGCGGAATATTAGAATCCTACTGGTCAAATGGCACTTTTAGTGAATCAGGCATAACATGGAATAATCAACCTTGCGGCACAACTGAAAGTTATACAGAACTACCATGCAACCAGACAGTATTAGACTATAATGATGGAAATAATGTGGTAAGACATAGGAATTTGACTTTTAACATAATAGAAGCTGTCAGAATAGCTCATGAACAGGCTTCTTACAATAAGCACTTAATCCTTATGATAAGGTATGCTTTTGAGGGTGGACCAGGAGGGTTACCACATTCTACAACATTCTTTTCAAAAGAGAATACTGACCCGGAAAAGAAATGCGGATTATATATGATAGTTCAGGATACAACACCTCCAATAATTATGCTTAGTGTAAATAACACATCGCCAAAAATTAATGACTTAATTAATATTTCAGCAAATATAACTGATGATAAAGATTTAATAAGCGCTAACCTTACTTACAATATGTCCGGTGTATTAACAAAAGTTAATTTCACAATTGCCGGAAAAAGCGTAGAAATAAGCGATATTGCAAGAATTGATGCTTATGGCGTAATAAATTTTACAATCTATGCCACAGACACAAGCAATAATGTGGAACAAACTTCAATGCAAATTGATGTTTCTGACACATCTTCTCCAAAAATTTTGATTGATAATAGGATTCCGCAATTTAACAAATTTTTCAACATATCTGCGACTATAACAGATGACCGTGGATTGTTAAGTGCCAACATTACCTACAATATGACTGGCATCCTCACAAAAATTAACTTTACTTCATTAGACACAGTAATAATTGGAGATATCATAACAGCGTTTATACACCACATAACAAATATCACAGATGAAAAAGGTTCGATAATTAAATTTACAGTCTATGCCACAGATACAAGCAATAATGTAGGACAGGAATCAATTTTAGTCACAGTGAGCGACCCAATTATACCTGCATCGCTCGCTTTTGGCGACCCGCAGTCATTTATAATTGCAGAATCAGAAGTGAATAAAGGAGACCCGAATACTAATTTCGGAACAAATCCCGATATAGTGGTCCAAATAGCAAGTCCAGCAGGAGCAAAGAGGATACTGGCTTTTTAACCTCTCAAATGTTACAGGAACCATATCAGAAGCTAATCTCTATTGTAGGGTGCATAGAGGTGGGGGTAAAACATCAACTTTAGAGGCATTCTGGTCAAATGGAACTTTTAGCGAAACGGGCATAACTTGGAACAATCAACCATGTGGCACTACAGAAAGCTCTACTGATTTGCCATGTAACCAGACAGTACTAGATTATAACTTTGTTGATAATGAGGGATATGGAAATTTAACTTTTGATTTAAAAGAAGCTGTTAGAATAGCTCATGAGCAGTTATTTTACAACAAACATCTAATCCTTATGATAAGGCATTCTTTAGAAACAACAATAGATCAAGGTACAGGATTTTTTTCAAAAGAGAATCCTAACCCGGAAAACAAATGTGGATTATATATGATAGTTCAAGACACAACACCTCCGTCTATAATATTAATATCCCCTGAGAACAATTCTATACAAGAAATTGGTACACTTATAAACTTAAATATTACTGATTCTAGACTTTATCTTGTTTGGTATAATTTTGGTGGTGAAAATATAACACTTAGTTCCCCTTATACTATCGATACAAGCAATTTGTCAAAGTCGGAGTATAGAATTACAGTCTATGCCAATGATAGTGCAGGCAATATCAATTCACAATTTTATAAATTTATATTTGACAATAGACCTAAAATAAATACAGACTCGGTTAATTCAACTTTAGAGGATGAAGTTTATAATTATGATGTAAATGCAACTGACATAGACAATGATGTGCTAACTTATTCTTTTGTCTCAAAGCCAAATAATATGACGATTAATTCTAGCACAGGATTAATTAGTTGGATACCAGATAATTCAAATGTAGGCAATCATTCAGTCTTCATAAATGTGTCTGACGGTAATCTATCTACAAACCAATCTTTTATTTTGACAGTAATAAATGTAAATGATGCTCCTATCCTTAACCTTATACCGAATATTACATTCAATGAGACGGATTTAGTAGATATTAATGCAACTGGTAATGTCATGGCAACAGACATCGAAGGCGACAATGTGTTTTATACATATACTTTACCTTTAAATAAATCAGGAAAATGGCAAACAACAGATACTGATGCCAGAAAATATACTATAACTGTAACTGTTAACGATACAAATGGTGGAATTGCTAGCCAAGAAGTTGTGATTACAGTACTCGATAAAGTAAGCGGAGCAAATGACACTATTATTGGAAATATAAGTGATATTATAACAACGATACAAGACCTAAATTTACGAATCAATAATACTATTTTTAATTCTAGTAACCCACTTACCGGTTTAAATAAGATTAATTTTACAGAAGAGAACAATACCATATTAGAATTTGATTTTGAATTTTCAAATACGTCAAAATTTAGCTTTGTTGATATTAAAATAAACAAAACATTTTTCAACGGAGCCGAGACTATAGTTGTCAAGGGAATAAACCTAACCTCTCAAGGCAAGAAAAAAGCCATTTACTTGAATAGAACAAACACAAGTTATAATTCAGTTTGTGTTATGGATGCAGAAATAAGCTCAATTACTGAAATGACACTTGGTTGTAGCGTCTCTAACGAGATTAAGCTAGCGTGCGACGGGATTTCAACAAGTGGTTATACTTGTATATTAGAGGGAACTGTTTATAAAATTAGTGGGCTAAGCCATTCTGGAATCCAACAAATATCTTTCACAAGGCCATCAGATAATGGTAGACCATCTGGCGGTGGCGGAGGCGGTGGTGGCGGTGGAGGAGGTGGAGGCGGCGGTGGAGGTGGAGCATTCTTTGTCTGCAACCAAGATTGGCAATGTGGAGAATGGACAGCTTGTATTAACGGATTCCAGGCAAAAGAATGCAGTTTTGTAAAAGTATCTCAGCATATCCAAGATACTCCGTGCCCAGAAGCAACCAAAGCGCCAATAACAACTCAGGCTTGTGAAGTTAAAGCAGAAATCCCAATTACAGCTTCTTCAGCAACAACAGGAGAAAGTAAGAAAGAACAACAAGCAGCGTCTAAACCTGAGCAAATTAATTTGACAGCAAAACCCCAAGAGCCAAAGAAAACAGGCTTAAGCGCTGTTTCTGGCGCCGTAACAAAAGTTGTAGCTAACCCCAAGGCTCAGAAGGAAGTTTTAATTGGAGTTCTAGTAATTGCGCTTGCTGCATCTGGATTTGTGGGGTACAAGCTTGCACATAAGAGAAGATTTACACATAAAAAGAAGATAGGTAAATAATGTTTTTGAATTAATGGATTCTTCCATTTGTAATTAAGACTTACCCCCTAATTCAGCTTATTGAATCAAACTATCCAATTTATAACGAATAGTCAGAACGCATTGCTTAAGCATGAATAATTTCTAAAATTTCCAGTGCTTAGATTTATGGTATCTTAGCGGCTTTTGCACGCCAGCTTGCTGATAAGCCTTAAAAGCTAAACATTTAAAAATATCCTTAAAATTCTTTTTAATTAATTTATCATAAGAAATCTAACTGAGGCTTATTAAAATGTCAGAAAAAATGGTTGATAGGGTTATGCACATTATGCAGAAGCCGGATTATATAAGGAATATCGCAATCTGCGCCCATATTGACCACGGGAAGACAACATTCAGCGACAATCTCCTTGCAGGCGCTGGAATGATGTCAAAGGAAGATGCTGGAAAAGCACTAAAGCTTGATTTCCATGAGGATGAGCGAGAAAGAGGCATAACAATTGACACAGCAGCTGTTTCTATGGTTCACAATTACGAAGGCAATGAGTACTTGATTAATCTTCTTGACACTCCTGGCCATGTCGATTTTGGAGGCGAGGTGACCAGAGCCATGCGAGCTGCTGACGGTGCTATTGTTCTTGTTGATTGTGTTGAAGGGATAATGCCACAAACTGAAACTGTGCTTAGGCAAGCATTAAGAGAGTTAGTTAAGCCTGTATTGTTCATTAACAAAGTGGACAGGCTGATTAAGGAATTGCAATTGACTCCTGAAAAAATGCAAGAAAGATTTGTGAAAATAATTACGAATGTAAATAGGCTGATTATGGACATCGCACCAAAGGGCTATGGTGAAAAATGGCAGGTTAATGTCCAAGATGGCTCTGTTTGCTTTGGCTCTGCATTCCATAAGTGGGCATTGTCAGTTGCCTCTATGCAAAAGAAAGGAATTTCGTTTAAGGATGTCATAGAAGCCTACACCCAAGAAGGCAAATACCCGGAGTTGTCAGAAAAAGCACCTTTGCATGAAGTTGTGTTGGATATGGTTGTGAGGCATTTGCCTAATCCGTTAGTAGCCCAGCCATATAGAATTCCAAAGATTTGGCAGGGCGAAATCGAAAGCGCAGAAGGAAAAGGATTGGTAAGTTGCGATCCAAGCGCTGGAATATTTTTTGTAATCACAAAGATTGTAATTGATCCCCAAGCGGGAGAAATTTCAGCTGGAAGGCTGTTTTCCGGAACGGTTAAAAAAGGCAAAGATGTTTATCTTAATAGGATGAAGCAGAATTCCCGTGTTCAGCAAGTTTTTATTTATAACGGGGCAAAGAGGGAGATTGTTGACAATGTTCCTTCAGGAAACATAATTGGGGTTGCCGGTATTAAGTCTTATGTTGGTGAAACAGTAACTGAGCACCAAACAGAGCCATTTGAGCAAATAAAGCATATATTTGAGCCCGTTGTGACTAAGGCAATTGAAGCGAAAAGACCAAGCGATTTGCCAAAACTTATTGAGGTTCTGAGAATGGTCGGCAAAGAAGACCCTACTGTCAAGATTGAAATCAATGAGGAAACAGGCGAGCACTTAATGCATGGCATGGGCGAGCTCCATTTAGAAGTTATAGAAAACCGAATAAGAACGGAAAAATTTGTCGATGTGCAGACCTCCCAGCCTATTGTTGTTTTTAGGGAATGCATCACCAAAAAATCGCCTGAGGTGATGGGAAAAACTCCAAACAAGCACAATCATTTCTTTTTTGTTGCTGAGCCGCTGGAGGATTCTATTTACAAATCTATTAAAGCGGGAAAAATACCTGAAATGAGAGTCAAGAAGAAAGAGCTGGAGCTTAGAGATGCGTTTGTCGAAGCCGGGATGGATTCAAAAGAGGCAATTAAGGTTAAGGATATTTTCAAAGGCAATATTTTGATGGACATGACAAGAGGCCAGGTTCATCTTGGAGAAGTATTTGAAATGGTATCCGATATGTTTGAGGATGTCATGGGCGCAGGACCTATTGCAAAAGAGCCATGCACCAAAGTGAAAGTTTTATTGACCGACATGAAGCTTCATGAGGATGCAATTCACAGAGGCCCTGCTCAGGTTTATCCCGCTGTAAGGGATGGCATAAGAGGGGCAATGATGCACTCGAATCCATTGATCCTGGAGCCTTTGCAAATTTTGCAGATAGAGGCACCTGCTGATTATCTCGGTGATTTGTCAAAGCTGATTAGCAACAAAAGGGGGCAGCTGCTTGATGTTGTGCAGGAAGGGAATACAATCACGGTAAAAGCGAAGATGCCAGTTGCAGAAATGTTTGGCTGGAGCTCTGACTTGAGAAGCGCGACTGGGGGAAGAGGCTCCTCATCAGTTGTTGACCAGTTATTCGAGAAACTGCCTGAAGAATTGCAGGGAAAGATTATAAAGCAGATTAGGGACAGAAAAGGATTGACAGAAGCAATGGTTGGGGTTTAGGGATATCCAAAATAGGTGATTTTTGCGCATATTCATTGTATCTATAAAAGATGGACAAGGAAAAAAGCTGCGGCGCTGTTGTTTTCAGAAGATATAAGGAAGGCATTAAATATCTTCTTCTTCATTACCCCGCAGGCCATTGGGATTTTCCAAAAGGCAATCAAGAGAAAAATGAAAAAGAGGAGCAAACTGCTGCTCGTGAGATAAAAGAAGAGGCTGGAATTGAGGATATTGAGTTTATTGATGATTTTAAGGAAACTATTAAATATTTTTACAAAAAAGGCGAAGAAACAGTTTACAAGGAAGTCATTTTTTTCTTAGCTCAAACCAGAACTGCAGATGTAAAGCTTTCCTTTGAGCATATCGGCTATGCCTGGGTAAGTTATGAGCATGGAGCTAAGAAATTAACTTATAACACTTCCAAAGATTTGCTGAGAAAAGCTAATCAGTTCATACACAAAAAGGTTTAAAACCGTTAGTTTGAATAATTTATTAGGCTTTTATCCTAAGTCTTAGGCACTAATCTGCACTCTTGATTAACACATTTAATATCGTATACGGGTCTATAGTCCAAGTCGCATTCCGGTCCCTTATAATTCCTGCATATATACACTGCAAATAAGTTTAGTCTTTTTTCGCGTACTTTATTTACTACATCTCCTTCGCAATCTCCGCAATGGGTTGAGATGTATACGCAATCAGAATCAAAGCTGCAGTCTCTATCCATTTCATTGATGTGTATACTCTCAGCAGTAGATTTACTGTCATTCTTTTTGGTTTTGCCAGAGTTACAGCCTGTAAGAAAAAATAAAATAAATACAAAAACTATTATGCTGTAAAGCTTTTTCATATTGAAATTAATCCAAATAAAAACAAAGTATATAAACATATCTTCATTTTAATCGTTTTATGAAAAACCTGGAAGTTTCTGAATTGCTTAGCACAATAGCTGACTATCTGGAGTTTGTCAATGAGCCATTTAAAGTCAGAGCCTATAGAAAAGCCGCATTAGTGATAGGGGGGCTTTCTGAAGATGTCGAGCAAGTCTGGAAAGAAAAAAGACTAACGGAGCTGCCAGGCATTGGAGAAGGAATTGCAAAGAAAATTGATGATTTTTTAAACAATGGAAAATCCAAATATCTTGAGGAATTGAGGAAAAAAACTCCTGTTGACATGGAGCAGCTTGGCGCAATTGAAGGAATTGGCCCTAAAACAATATTAAAGCTTTACAATGAATTAAAGGTGAAAAATGTCGCTAATCTTGAAAATGCAGCCAAGCTTGGAAAAATACAAAAAATAAAAGGACTTGGCCCAATAGTTGAGCAAAACATCTTGAAAAGTATAGAGTTTGCAAGAAAATCAGGCAAAAGAGTTCCTTTGGGGTTTGCTTTGAGAAGTGCAGAGGAAGTTGTTGAAATGCTTAAATCCGTGAAGGAAATTCAAAGGGTTAGCATTGGCGGTTCCACTCGCAGAATGAAAGAAACAATTGGAGACATTGATGTACTTGCTACGTCAAAAGATCCTGGCAAGATTATAGACTTCTTCGTAAGAATGCCAAGTGTAGCAGATGTTCTTGCAAAAGGCGATACTAAATCGTCTGTGAGATTGAAAGAAGGCATTCAGGTTGATTTAAGGGTTGTTGAAGATGAAATTTTTGGAGCTGCACTTTTGTATTTTACAGGGAGCAAGGAGCACAACATAAACCTAAGGAGAATTGCAATAGAAAAAGGGCTTAAGTTAAGCGAGTATGGGTTATTTTCCAACAAAACATACAAAAGGGTTGCTGGCAGAACAGAAGAAGAGGTTTACAAAAAGCTTGGCTTAGATTACATTGAGCCAGAAATGAGAGAGGAGGAAGGCGAGATTGAATTGGCGCAGCATCATATGCTGCCAAAATTGATTGGTTATAATGACATCAAGGGCGATTTGCAGATGCACACCAAATGGAGTGATGGCAGCAATACAATTGAAGAAATGGCCTTAGCAGCTAAGAATCTTGGGCATGAGTATATTTGCATTACTGACCACACTGGCAAACTGGCAATAGCCAATGCATTGGATGAAAAAAGAATTGCAGAGCAAAGAAAAGAGGTAAAGAAAATAGATAAAAAGCTAAATGGAATTTCAATACTGCATGGTGTTGAGGTGAATATAACTGATGATGGCTCTTTGGATATGCCTGATAAGGTGCTGAAAGAGCTTGATATTGTGGTTGCATCAATTCATTCCGGATTCAAAAATTCGAAAGAGAAAATAACAAAAAGGATGGTTAAAGCTATGGAAAATACAAATGTTGACATTATTGCGCACCCGACTGGAAGATTAATATCAAAGCGCGAATCCTATGAGATTGATTTAGGGTCTGTGTTCGATGCTGCCAAAAGAACGGGCACAGTTATGGAGATTAACTCTTATCCAGAAAGAATGGATTTAAGGGATGTGCATGTAAAAGCGGCAATTAAAGCAGGTGTTAAGTTGGTTATTAGCACAGATGCTCACAACACGGACCAATTGCATTTCATTAAGTTGGGAATAGGAACAGCAAGAAGGGGATGGGCAACAAAGGAGCATGTTATTAATACTAAAAGTTTGAAAGGGATGCTGAGGGCACTGAAGAAATAATATAATCGCTATAACTTGAGGATTAATAATTACTTAAATTTTCTACAGAACCATATGGATGATAATGTTTTTATATAACCTAGAATTTAACTTTATTCATAGTATGCAAAGGTGATTTGAATGATTAATGTGGCAATCAACGGATTTGGCAGAATAGGCAGATTAGTTCTAAGAGCAGGAATAAAAGACAAAAACATAAATTGGGTTGTGGTTAATGATATAACAGACGCTAAAACATTAGCGCATCTTTTCAAGTATGATTCTGTTCACAAAAAATATAACGGAACTGTTGATTATACAAATGATTCTTTGATTATCGATGGAAAAACAATAAAAGTTTTGTCTGTTTTGGACCCTCTAAAATTGCCATGGAAAGAATTGAATGTTGATGTTGTAGTTGAAAGCACCGGCAAATTTACTGATAGAGAGGGCGCGCAGCATCACCTCAATGCAGGCGCCAAAAAAGTTCTTATAAGCGCTCCAGCCAAGAATCCTGACATCTCGATTGTAATGGGCGTTAATGAGAAAATGTACAACAAAAAAAAGCACCATATAATCTCTAATGCTTCATGTACAACAAATTGCTTAGCCCCGGTTGTAAAAATTCTTCATGACAATTTTGGAGTCAAAAGGGGGTTTATGACAACCATTCACGCTTACACTGCTGACCAAAAATTAGTTGATGCACCTCACAAGGATCTAAGAAGAGCGAGGAATGCAACTCAATCCATTATACCAACGACGACTGGGGCTGCGAAAGCAGTTGCTGAAGTTATTCCAGAACTTAAAGGAAAACTTGATGGCTTGGCATTCAGAGTGCCGATTGCCTCTGGTTCTGTTACAGATTTTGTCTGTGAGATTGAAAAGAGCGCAACAAAAGACGAGATAAACAAAGTTTTTGAAAACGCCGCAAGCAAACTAAAAGGCATACTTGAATTCACAAAAGAGCCGATTGTTTCTGTTGACATAATTACTGATCCAAATTCCTCAATATTTGATTCTGAACTAACTAATGTGATTGGCGGCAATTTCGTCAAGGTAGTTGCATGGTATGACAACGAATGGGGCTTCAGCGAAAGGATGATTGATGTGATAAAGCTGATTGGGAAGTGAAAAATTAGAATGAATAAAAATTCTTGGTATTTAATGCTATAGATAACTATAGTAATATTGTCGTTTTCAGTTCTTTACTATTTTTCATTATTTAGGATAGACGAGATGCCAAAATCAATTTTTGCTAAAAAAAATACGTTATGCTACTGCTGCTATGGAATTTCTCTTTCAATAATTTTAACAACAGAATTAAAAATTCCCTTTGGCCTCGGCAAAGCATCAATGTCCACCAATAATTTTTTCTTCTTGTAATAATCAATTAACGGAGATGTTTCCTGAAAGTAAACTTCTATCCTTTTTCTCACTGTCTCAGGTTCATCATCTTTCCTCTGAATTAAAGGATTGCCGCATTTATCACAAATATCTTTCTTTTTTGGCTTCATTGTAATAAGATTGTATACGGCATGGCATTTGCCGCAGTTTCTCCTGGCGGTTAATCTCCCGATAACAGCTTCTTCAGGTGCTGTTAAGTTCAGGACAAAATCTATTTTTTTCTTTATTTTCCACAGCACATTCTCGAGAAATTCTGCCTGGTCTATTGTGCGGGGATACCCGTCAAGTATAAAACCATTTATGAAATTTTCCTGTTTCAGCGCCTTTTCAACTACCTTGTTAACAACCAAATCAGGAACCAACAGCCCCTTCTCCACATACTGAATAAGCTCGCTGTTTCCGCCCTTTATTTCATTTCTAAAGATATCTCCTGTTGAAACATGGGGAATTTTAAATTTATTAGTTATCATATCTGACAGTGTGCCTTTTCCCACGCCGGGCGGTCCGAATATGATTAGTTGCATTTTAACCTAGGTAAGCCAGATCCTCTTTAATATCAGTTTCTATTTTCCAAGAAGCTTTCATCTTCTTCACAAATTTAAGCAAATCTTTCTTCAACTCTTTCCATTCATTAGAAAAATTATTTATAAAATCCGCTTCATCCTGTTCACTGCGCACCAAAGAAACTTCTATGGACTGCCTGTTAAAATCCATCAGCTTGCAGTATAAGTCATACATCTGCTTTTTCTCATTTTCGTCAAGAAACCTTGTCTCATGCATTGCGTAAAGGTTCGATGTGTCCGGCTGCATAACTTCTTCAAGCATTGTTGCGTAAAAATCCAGTTTTTCAGCGATTCTTCTGGTTGTTGCCCTGAGCAAAAAGTTAGTTTCCTCCAAATCGCTTATCTCAAGCTCAAAATCTATTTCTTTAAAATCAGGAAGATTAAGTCTTTTCCTTAGTTCATTGTATTGCTTTTCTATTTCGTTGTTTGGCATTTTGATTATAAATAGATTATGAGGCTATCTTGAGCTGAGATTATCATTAGTTTTTTAAATCTTGTGTTAGAAACTTAGTGTCTAATAATGGGTTGCCAACAATCTGTTTGCCTTATCTATATCATGAACAAACGGTCCAACAAATGGCGAATTTTTTGGCTTTTGTCCAAAGTTTCATAATAGTCACAAGGGCGATAACCAAAATTAAGATTGGTTAGTTTCAAATCTTGCTTACATAGACAAAAAGTATACACAAATTTTTAAATATATCCCAAAGCATTTGATCTGATAAGCCTCCGAGGGGAATTGCACCCCCGACCTAAATCCGGTTATTGAACCTGCAGATGGCTTGCAAATAGCTACAAGTTTCGGCTAAATTACCTGCCGCAATAGCTACTATGCTACGGAGGCATAAGGAACTCTGGATTAAAAGTTTATTTAAATATGTTTTGAATCAAAAATTGATAAAATTAAAGAATATAATTTCATTCCTCATACCCAAACTGCCTGGCAAAGAACGGCTCTGGCACTGGTATAAAAGTTCTTAGCTGCAAAAACTGCTTAATCTTTCCTTGAATCCTGTAGGCGTCTCTCCAAAGCTCCTTTTCCCGCTTTTCTATTTCGTTATGGATTATCCTCTTTTCATAAATTGGCTTGATGTACCTAAGGAATTTATGCTCATCCCATTCGCCCTTGTAATCGGATTCTATTCTGGCTCTGAAAAACATTTCTATTTCACCTTTTTGCGCAGTCATTTTTTTGCCTTGATGTACAACTTCAACGTTTTGAAGATAAACTATATGGGTGTCTATATCAAGTTTATTTAATAAATAACCGCTGTACTTTCCCTCGGAAAATTTTTCCGTGCGCCACCAAAACCAGAGCTCCTTGCCTCCTCGGTGGATTCCGCGCTGATAAATATTTTCAGAGTAGAGCGTTTCTATATCCTCGTGATCTCGTTCTCCCTCCAATCCGCGCCAGCCCTCCTCAAGCAGCATTTCATGAAGCATTATATACAGGTTTCTTAAAGAAAAAACATCGCTGTACTTCACCCTGAACTCTGGAATAGAAGCAATGACTCCCATGCCCAATCCCAGGGAAAAATCTATTTATAAAACTTTCTATTTAGCTGGAGTTGTGCAGATTCTACACCCTTGCTTTTGCTAGCCCCCTAAACTTATCCC
>ERZ1292645.175-Hain-H14-02um-R2-175-length-28527-cov-5_pt1 | contig 28527 bp, 40 predicted proteins | sample MGYA00564401_ERZ1292645 | MGnify/ENA primary metagenome ERZ1292645 (study PRJEB36523, sample SAMEA6512644) | groundwater metagenome | collected 2019-01-09 | study: AquaDiva: Metagenomics assemblies of 32 groundwater samples | reverse complement strand
AAATTCGTGCAGGGCCCGGATTTTCCGACGGGAGGCCTTATTTTTAATAAAAACGAAATCCATCAGGCTTACGCCACCGGACGCGGGGGTGTAGTTAATCGGGGCGAAGCCGAAATTGTGGAAAAAAAACCCGGCCAATACCAAATACTTATCGGCTCCATACCCTACCAAGTCAACAAATCCGAATTGATAATAAAAATAGCCGAACTTGTCCGTGAGAAAAAAATAGAGGGCATCCGTGATGTAAGAGACGAATCGGACAAGGAAGGCCTTTCTATAGTAATAGACCTCAAACAAGACGCCTTTCCCCAAAAAATACTGAACAACCTTTATAAACACACCGACCTTGAGCGGACATACCACTTCAATATGCTGGCACTAGTTGACGGGATCCAGCCGCAAATATTGTCACTGAAGGGATTTCTTGAAAAATTCATCGAACACCGCCAAATAGTCGTCGAACGCCGGACGAAGTTTGACCTTAAAAAAGCCGAGGAAAGAGAACATATTTTAGAGGGACTAAAAAAGGCGCTGGATCACATTGATGCCGTAATCAAAACTATAAAAAATTCGGCTGACCGCGACACCGCCAAGAAAAACCTGATTAAAAAGTTTTCTTTCTCCGAGCGCCAAACCGATGCCATACTTGATATGCGCCTGTCAGCGCTGGCCAATCTGGAGCGCCAAAAAATAACCGAGGAACTGAAAGAAAAACAAAAACTGATCCGCGACCTCAAAGCTCTTTTAAAAGACACTAAAAAAATTCTTGAGGTGATTAAAAAAGAGCTCGGCGAAATTAAAAATAAGTACGGCGATGAGCGTAAAACCAAGGTCGTTCATCATGCTGCCAAGTCATTTAAGGCCGAAGACCTGATACCGGAAGCCGAACAGGTGATGGTGCTGACTAAGGGCGGATACGCAAAGCGGGTCAATCCCGAAGAATATCGCCTGCAAAAACGAGGCGGCAAGGGCCTGATCGGCGCTGATGTCAAAGAGGAGGACGTGGTCAGCATTTTTCTTTCAGCCAACACCCACGATGATCTTTTATTCTTTTCGTCTCTGGGCAAAGTTTATCAAACTAAAATGTATGATGTGCCCGAAGGAAAGCGAACGGCCAAAGGAAAATCGGTATTAAACATCCTACCGCTGGCTTTGGGCGAAGAAATAACTTCGGTGCTAGCAGTACCTAAAGCCAAAAAAGGCGAAAAAGTCTTTTTGGTCATGATCACCGCGCTTGGTATAATAAAGAAGGTTGAACCCCATAATTTTGAGGGTGTCCGGCGCTCGGGTATAATCGCAATCCGCCTTCAAAAAGGAGATGCGCTTAAGTGGGTACGACTGGCCGAAAAAGGAGACCATGTCATACTTGCGACCAAGCGCGGAAAGGCCATACGGTTTAAAGAGTCGGACGCGAGGCCCATGGGCCGAAATGCCGCCGGCGTTCGGGCGATGAGAGTCGGTAAAAAAGACGAGCTGATAGGCGCTGATGTAATTTCAGCCCAAGAAAAAAACGCGCATCTTTTGGTTATGAGCTCGGAAGGATTCGGCAAGAAAACCAACGTTAAAAACTATCGCCTGCAAAGACGGGGGGGTACTGGCATAAAAACAGCGAAAGTAACCGACAAAACCGGACCCGTGGTTTCAGCTAAAGTCGTTTATCCGGAACTGGAAGAGCTGATAGCCATTTCCCAAAAGGGGCAGGTTATAAGAACGGAGCTAAAGACCATTCCCGAACTTGGCCGGGACACGCAAGGCGTTCGCATAATGAGGCTGGACGCCAAAGACGCGATAGCCTCTCTAACTTGTTTATAAAAAAATAAAAATGCCTTTTTTAAATCCGGAGCAAGTCATAAAATCTGTCGGAATTTCGGCCGGAATGCAGGTGGCCGATTTCGGGTGCGGCGCCGGATTTTACTCAATTCCGCTTGCCCGCGCGGTCGGTTCCGCCGGAAAAGTCTACGCTCTTGACGCGCAAAAAGAAATGCTTGAGCTTGTGCGCTCAAAAGCCCGGGTACAGCGCCTCTTAAATATCGCCACCGTGATTGCCGACCTTGAAAGGCCGCGCGGATCCAATCTGGCCGAAGGCGCGATAGATTTCGTAATAATATCCAACATACTGCATCAAGCCGACGACAAATCCGCGCTTTTAAAAGAAGCTTCAAGAATTCTTAAAACCGGCGGTATGGCGGTCGTGGTGGAATGGAGCACCTTGAACCGCGGCGCTGGCCCGAAAACCGAAATGGTCGTGCCAAAAGATGCCGCCGAAAAATTGCTGGAAAGCGCCGGTCTCAAACGCGTTAAAGAGTTTTACGCCGGCGAAAACCACTACGGCTTGCTTTATGAAAAACCTTAATGAATAAACTCCAAATAATAATAATAACGGGCTCAATAGTTTTGGCCGCAGTGGCCCTGCTTATATTTTCCGGAATCATTCCCGGTTTTGGGTTTGAAACACAAGGCCAAGCCGGCCAAATTTCTTTTTGGGGCACTATTCCGGGCGCAACTCTGGCTCCGGTTTTAAGCGATTTCGGACAGCGTTTCAGAAACATCAAAGTTGATTACCGCGAAATAGATTCCAAAATCTACATTGATGAATTGGTCCAAGCACTGGCTTCGGGGCAGGGCCCCGATGTTTTTATCCTGCCGCAAGACCAAATTTTAAAACAAAAAGATATTCTGCACTTTCTTGATTCCGGCGCTTACTCGCTTCGCGTTTTTAAAGACAATTTTGCGGACCTAGCCGAACTTTATGTCCAGCCCGAAGGAATAACGGCCCTGCCGATCCAAATAGACCCCCTGGTTCTTTACTGGAACCGCGATCTTTTCAGAAACGCCGGGCAGGCGCTGCCGCCTAAAACTTGGGATGAGTTTTTGTCATCGGCCAAAACCCTAACTATTAAGAGCGGCCAAAAAATAACCCAATCCGGAGCGGCTATGGGCGATTTTACAAATATAAAAAACGCTAAGGATATTCTGGCCCTTTTAATGATCCAGGACGGAAATAAAATTGTTGACCCCGAAACGCTTAAGCCGGTTTTTGCCGAAAGAACCGCGGCCCTTAGCCCGGCCGAAGTCGCCCTGTTATTTTTTACAAGTTTTTCAAATCCGTTAAAAGAAAATTACAGCTGGAATCGAGCGCAGCCCGAAGCAATTGAGGCGTTTGGCGCGGGACGCTTGGCAATGTACCTTGGCTTCGCATCAGACATCGAAAAAATATCGGCTTTAAATCCGCACTTAAATCTTGCCGTCGGCATCGTGCCGCAAATAAAAGGCGGAAAACTCAACGCGACCTACGGCCGCAGTCTGGCGCTAGCCATAAGCAAACAAAGTCAAAATAAAGCAACAGCGCTTACATTTATTTACGAGCTGACCGGGCTTGAATCTCAAAGTTTGCTGGCTAAAAACTCATTTTTAGCGCCAAGCCTTCGGGACCTTTTGGCTCAAAAACAGGAAAGGCCGGAGTTCGGAGTTTTTTACGAGTCGGCCATAAAATCGCTTGGCTGGCTTGACCCGGAGCCCGCAGAGACTTTGGCCATATGGAAGGAAATGGCCGAGTCGGTGGCGTCAGGGGCTAAAAGAATAAATCAGGCAACTCTTGACGCGCAAAGAAAATTTGAAACATTAATGCCAAAAACAAATTAAAATGCGAAAAACTTTTTGTTTCTTAAGTTTAATTTTTGTATTTTATTTTTTAAGTTTTGGTTTGGTTTTGGCTCAAGACTATCTCCCCTTGGTTCAATGCGGATTCGGCCAAAATCGCTGCACACCCTGCGATCTGATGTCTCTAGCTAATCGCATAATAGACTTTGCTTTTAAAATGATAATACTGCCTCTTGTGGCGCTTGGAATATTGGCGGCGGGTCTTACCATGCTTACCGCCGGAGGGTCGCAAACCCAGCTTGAAAAAGGAAAATCAATGCTTTGGGCCATAATCATCGGCTTCTTTATTGCTATTTCAGCTTGGGTTATAATAAATACTATACTGGGAAATATAGTTGCGGATGGGTATAACTTTTTAAAAGACCCCTTTCCGGCCTGCAGACAAGGCGGCGCATCCCCAACATACACGCCAGGCGACTTTTTTGGTGGAGCCAGCGGAACATAGAGTTTTTGTATGAAGTTAAACAGATTTTTGTCTAAATTAACATATTTCTTTATAATTAACCTTGGATTAACCAGTGTTGTTTCGGCGCAAATACGAAATCCGCTTGGAAATACGACTACTTTCGGCGCGGTCATTCAAAATCTGGCACGGGCCATTACCTATGTCGGCGTGCCTTTGGCGGGTATATTTATAATTTATTCCGGATTTTTGTTCGTCACCGCAAGAGGCAGCGACGAACAGCTGACTAAAGCCAAAACGACTTTTTTTTGGACGATTGTCGGAACGATTCTTATAATCGGCGCCTGGGCCATAGCTTCGGCCATAAATGAATTTGCGCGAAGTCTCCGAACTTAATTTTTAATGGCTAGCCACTAACTCGAAAGTTAGAAGCTAGCGATTAGGAGTTAAAAAATAAATAAAGGTCGTAAATTAAAAGATTAAAATTAAAATTATGAAAAAAATTCAAAAATTGATTATCGGTGGTGGTGGAATGCTTTTGCCTTTTGTCGCTTTGGCGCAGACGGGGACTTTTGGGACGCTCGTGAACAAAATCCAAACCACAATCAACAGAATTATACCGGTAATCATCGGGATCACGGTTTTGGTTTTCCTCTGGGGTGTGGCCAATTACGTAATGAGCGCGGGCGACGAAGAAAAGAGAAAAGAGGCTCGGCAATTCATAATCTGGGGCCTTGTCGGACTTGTAATCATGGTGGGAATCTGGGGGTTAATAAATGTTTTTGTTGATGCTTTAGGCCTTGGAACGGGTGGCTCCCAAATTACTCCGCCCACAGTAAATTTCGGGCAGTAAATTTCTAACTTCTTTTTATGAAAAAATTGATGCCGTTATGGATATCCGTTTTAAATACCGGAACGGCTCTTGCGCAAGGAGCGCCAATTCCTTCATCTCTTGGAAACGCGATTAACCGACTAGTAAATCCTCTTATTGGAATACTGGTCGGTATCGCGCTGATAATCTTTTTCTGGGGCATTCTTGAATTCGTGGCTAATGCCGGAAGCGAAGACGCAAGGACCACTGGAAAAAAACACATCATCTGGGGGCTGGTCGGATTTCTGATAATATTCGGCGTTGTCGGCATCATAAATATCATCAAAAGTTTTTTTGAAAACGGGCCAATCGGTCCTTTGGGGTAAAACCGCAAGATAAACAAAACCAAAAACCCTCAGATATCGGAGGGTTTTTGGTTTCTAAAACATTTTGACTTGCTCTTTTTTGTCCAGTTCTATATTGACTAGCCTATCGGCCTCGCGATTTTTTTCACGAGGAATAGCTTTAAAAATAATTTTTCCGAAATCCATTTTAAGATTCCATATTTTTATAAAGAGAGGAAACAGCCTCTCCTCCTCTATTTTATATTTCGCATTAAGCTGATTGGCGACTAACTCCGAATCCAAGAAAACTTCAATTTCGGCGTTTTTGACTTTTTCTTTGCCGAAAAGCTGTTTGGCTTTTTTTAAAGCGTATATAACGGCCTCATATTCGGCTTCGTTATTCGTCCGCGTTCCCAGAAATTCGCTGTATTTTTTTTCTTTACCCCCTCCCCGAATAACAACCCCTGACGCGGCCGGCCCGGGATTGCCACGCGACCCGCCGTCGGCATTAATTGATATCTTTAATAAATCCATGGCTTAAACCAGTTTAAAATCAACAATTTTTAAACGCAACTCTTCCCGCCCCCTGTATTTTGACCAATCAAGGGCTCCGACTAAATCTATTTTATCTCCGGATTTGATTTCGGGCAGGCTACGCGCCGAAAAAAAACCGATGGCATTTATATTTTCGTTGTTTGAATTTAAAAACGACAACTCCAGATGCGTTCCGCCGTTGCCGAAAGTCCTCACGCCTTTGACCGGCATGTTTTTAAATAAAAAATTGGGTTTGGGATTGCCCTGCCCGTACGGCTCAAATTTACTGACCAAAGAAAATGTGCCTGGCGTAACATCGTCTAAATTAAGCTCTTTTTCAATAATTATTTCTTCATAAACATTTTCGCCTTTGGGAATATTTTTAAAACTGATTAAAAGGCTTGCTTCAATCTTTTCCGGAGCATGTTCGCTCAAAGAAAATCCAGCGGCTCTGGAATGTCCGCCGAATTCAGAAATTAAGTCCGTATCCGCGCCCTTTAAAAGCTCAACCATGTTTATTGTGCCATCCGAGCGAGCCGAGCCCCTGATGACTTCGGAATCCGCCCGACCCCACAGCAAAACCGGCCGTAAATATTCTTCAACCAGCCGGTTTGCGGCAATGCCCAGTCCGCCAGAGCGCCAATCCAAACTGCCGTAAACGATAAGGGGTCTTTTGTCATCAATAGATATGTTTGATTTTACCTCCCGAATAATTTCTTCAACGGAAACTTTCCGTTCATTGTTTTTTTCTTCAAGCTGTGAGGAGAGCCATTTCGCTTCCTCTTGGGAATCGGTGGTTAAAAGTTCGCCGGCAAGAGTCGCGTTGTCCATTCGTCCGGCGACATTAATTCGGGGCGATATGGTAAAAGCGACGTCATCAGCCGTGACGGAAGATATATCAAGTCCAGCCGTCTTTGCCACGGCTTTAAGCCCCAAACGTCTTGTTTTTTTGAGCACCTGAAGCCCCCAATAAGTTAAAACCCTGTTTTCTTTTTGAAGTGGCACCATGTCGGCAATAGAAGCAATCGCAACCAAATCCAAAAGCCACTTTTCCCAGCCGACAACAAGACCAAACCTGTTTTTTTGTAAAATTGCCGTAACCACTTTAAACCCGAGCGCGGTCGCGCAAAGCATATCATCAGGATAAGAATCATCGGCCCTCTTGGGGTCAACAACGGCGTAAGCCGGCGGGAGCACGTTCCCAGTCAAATGATGGTCAATAATTACAACCTCCTTGCCTTTATCGTTTATAGACTCAACCGCTTCTACACTGTTAATCCCGTTATCAATCGTAATAATAAATTCGGCCCCCTGCCGAAAAAGTTCCTCCATAGCCCCCGCGGTCAGGCCGTAGCCCTCTTTATAGCGGTCGGGATTGTAAACAAAAAAGTTTTCATAGCCGATCGCCTTAAAAAAAATCGCGAGAATCGTTGAAGAACACACTCCATCGGCGTCATAGTCGCCGAAAACCGCTATTTTTTCTTTTTTTTCGATGGCTTCCAGAATACGGCTGACGGCTTTATCCATGTCCTTGAGTAAAAACGGGTCGGAAACGTCTTTGTCGTAATCGGGATTAATAAAACTCCTGATTTCATTTTCATCCCGAAGCCCGCGACTATAAGCAAGCCGGATAATCATTTCGTCAAAATCCTTAAGAGATACCGCGAAATTATCCGGATATTTATCGGCTATTTTCCACTTTTTTTGCATTTTTTAGTATAACACGGCCAGTCAGTCCTTTTTCAGCGCCTCAATGCCGGGCAAGGTGCCCGAAATCAGGAAGTCAAGCATTGCGCCGCCAGCGGTGGAAACGAAAGAAAATTTTTTCATCATTTTTTGCCGATTGATAAATGCCACCGTATCCCCGCCTCCGGCGACAACTTCGGCATTTGAATTTGCCAAATCGCGGACCAAAGAAGCGGTGCCGTGCGTAAAACCTTTTTCAATATATCCCAGAGGGCCGTTCCACAAAATAAAACGGCTTTTTTTTATCTCCCGCCCGATGTCTTTCATGCTTTCGGGCCCGAAATCGCGGATTATCTCATCCGCGCCTATTTCATCAAAAAAAACGCGGCGTTTTTTTCCGCTGCCTGTAGATACTATCAAATCTTTAGGCATTAAAATTTTACGGGAAGAGCTTAACTCTTTGGCTAAAACGGCTGATTTTTTTTCAACAAAAGTCTTGCCGATTCCGTGCCCTCCGGTTTTCAAAATCGGCGCGACCATCAGGCCACCGACAACTATGCGATCGGCTTTTTTAAAAAATTTCTTCAAAAGCTCGGCTTTAGTTGAAAATTTATTCCCGCCGACGATAAGCAAAAATGGCCGCGGCGGGAAAAAAACGCGCGAGAGATTTTTGACCTCGTCTTGAAAAAGAGGCCCGGCGTACGACGGCAAAAACTCCGTTATGCCGACGATAGAGGCATGTTTGCGATGCGACGCGCTAAAAGCGTCATTGACGTAAATGTCTCCGAGATTCGCCAATTTCTTGGCAAAAGAGGCGTCATTATTTTTTTCGCCCGGATTCAAACGGAGATTTTCAAGCAATAAGACGTCGCCGACCGACATGGCTTTGATTATTTTTTCAACCTCCGGGCCAAGAACATGGTTAACGAATTTAAACTTTTTGATTTTCCGCTTGAGGATTGCCGCGGTCTTATGCAGACTGGGAAACTTGCCGTCACATTCAAAGTGGCTCATTAGAATAACTTTCGCGCCCTTACGCGAAAGAAGCTGGATTGTCGGCAGGGTTTTTAACAGCCTAAAATCATCGCTTATGCGGCCGCGAATAATCGGCGCGTTAAAGTCTGCCCTTAAAAGCGCTATTTTTCCGCCGACATTATTAGGAATGGATTTTAAATTAAACATCGGCAGCCGATACAATACTTATAAATTCTTGAGCCGCCACACTTGCTCCGCCGACCAAAAGGCCGTTTATGCCTTTGGCGCGCAAAAATCTGCCGGCATTTTTTCTATCCACGGATCCGCCGTAAAGAACTGGGGTTTCATAGGCCGCCTTTTTGCCTAAAATATCAAAAATACTTCGCCGGATGTAAGTGGCCATTTCAAAAATGTCGTCGGCGGAAGGAGTGTGTCCGGTGCCAATCGCCCATATCGGCTCGTAGGCTATTATCAAATTCCCGGCATGGGCCTTTGAAACGCCGCTTAAATCGGCCTCAAGTTCTTTTTTGACAAAATTCTGAAAATTAGGATCGTTTCTGTCTCTTTCGCCGACACAAAGAACGGTTTTTAATCCGGCTTTAAGCGCGGCTCTGATTTTTTTATTTATCATCTCGTCGGTTTCGCCGAGAATTTCGCGCCGTTCGGAGTGGCCGACAATAACATAATTGGCTCCGGCCGACTTAATCATTTTAGCCGAAACTTCGCCGGTGTAAGCTCCTTCATTTTCCCAAAAAACGTCTTGAGCCCCGAGTTCTGTGCCGCCGATTTTTTTTAGTGCCGTAATAAATACAAACGGCGGCGCTATAACTATTTTGGATTTGCGACGGCGTTTTGTTCCGGATACTATTTTTTTATAAAGACCGGCGACCTGCTCGGTCGTCTGCGGATTCATCTTCCAATTGGCTATTATTAATTTTTTCATCCCGTTAAAGAATCAGCTGTTAATTTAATGTTTTTTTAATTCTTTCGCGGCGTTTTCCGGCGATACCGCGACCACCTCTATTCCCGTCCCCAACTCAAGGCCGGCCCAAGTTGAAGTTTTGGGCAAAATCTCAATATGCCAATGATAATAACCGGCTCCGTCTTTCGTTGGCGCGGTGTGGATGAAAAAGTTGTAGTCGGGGTCATTCATCGCTTTTTTTATTTTTTTAAGTGAAACAATCATTACATCAGCCAGACTTATCCGTTCAGCAGCCGACAGGTCATCAAAATTCCCGGCATGCCTTTTAGGAAAAATCCTGGTCTCATACGAGACTCGGGGCGCGAACGGATCAATGACTAGAAATTTGTCATTTTCATAAATAACACGCTCGCCTTTTTTCGCTTCCCATTTAATCATCGCGCAGTGCGCGCACTTTTTATTTTTTTCATAATAGACGCGCGAGCCCTCAAGGCTTTTTGAAACATCCGGCGGAATAATCGGTAAGGCGATTAACTGCGAATGCGGATGAAACAGAGTCGCGCCGGCGCTCGGACCTTGATTGTGAAAAATCAAAATATATTGAATACATTTTTCGCGGGCAAGTGTCCGATAACGGTCTTGATAAGCGTAAAGCAGGGCCTCAACTTCTTCCGGAGTCATTTCCGCAATCCTGCGCCGATGGTCTCGGGTAATAATTATTTCATGGAATCCCGCGCCGTCCATTTTGGCATACGGGCCGTCCGCGACCTCAATCGGACAAGTCGCGTGCGGTTCAAGCGCCGGAAATTTGTTCGGAACTATTTGAACCCACCAGTCTTTAGACAAGTTTTTGGTTTTTAGTTTATAGTTTTTAGTTGCCGGATGAGGCAGCCACAATAACGGGCCTGGGGCTCCGTTTAACTGCGGGTCATCAAAAGGACAATTCTTTTTTGATGAGTTGAGCCGGACTCTTTTGATCCGGCGATGCGGCCGTTTGGCGCGCTTGGCTGCAACCAAAATCCAGTCTCCTGAAACCAAATCCTGCCTAAATTCCGAACCATTAATGTTTTTTATTTTCCCATCTTTTGCCGGACTCATAACTCGTATTTGTCTCTCCAAAAATTAAGACGGACTTTAACCGTTTCCCACAAGACCTGAAAATAAGTTGAAAGCCTGACATGGCTTTTCGGGTCATTAACCCAATAAGCCGGTATTACCCCTATGCGATAACCCAGAGCCTTAGCTAGTGCCAGAGCCTCAATATCAAAACCCCATCCGGGAACACGCTGCTGACCAAAAATTTTTTCGGCAGCGGAGTCACGGAAAGCTTTAAATCCGCACTGGGTATCCCAAAAACCTCTCACCGCCACCAATTGTATGAACAAATTACCCATATTGCCCATAAGCCTCTTGTGCCAAGCTTGGGAAACGGCCTGACGCGCTCCAGGAGCATCTTTTGGGTCGCGCGAAGCAATGACAACCTCGTAGCCCTGGTCAAAAAACGGCCTCATTTTATCAAAATGGGAAATATCAGTAGAGTTGTCGGCATCGGTAAAAAGACGTATGCGCCCATAAGCCGCAAGCATGCCGATTTTAACTCCCAAACCCTTACCCCTCCGCGGGTCTTCAACCAGTCTTAGGCGGGGAGTGTTTAGCATCTTGTGCCTGACTACGGCTACGGTATTATCGGTTGAGCCGCCGGAAGAAACTATAATTTCGGAAGAAAAACCGCGATGGCTTAAGTATTCAGATATCGCGTCAATCGTCTTTAAAATCCTCTCGCCTTCGTTATAGGCGGGTATTATGACCGAAAGATAAACTTCGCCGTTCATAATTTTATTCTATCACATCTTGACTTTACTTCGGCGTCTGTCTAAAAATGTCTGCAAAATTAAAGCGGCCGAAGAGGCGTCAATTTTGTGGTCGGGCGCGGATTCTTCGGTTTTAACTTGCGCCGAACTATAAACCTCGTTTTCAAAATGAATCGGCAAGCTGAATTCTTTTTTGAGCTTCTCGGTGAATTCAACGACCTCGCGCGAAAGTTCGGTTTCATTGCCGTTTAACCCAACGGGCAAGCCAATTACTATTTCGGAAACATTTTCCTTTAAAATAAAATCGCGGATGGCGTCGCGAACATAATCCCAGACATTCGGCTGAACCGTTTTTGGAAATGCCAATTTTTGCCCTTCATCCGAAATAGCAAAACCCATTTTTTTAGTTCCGTAATCTATGCCTAAAATCCTCATTGCTTAAATTATATCGCGTTTAGCTTTTGGTTAATATATCGCACCCGTTCTTTAAAATTAAAACCGTGTGTTCAAAATGGGCGGCTCTTGTGCCGTCTTTTGTTTTTAAGGTCCAGCCGTCTTTATCCAAAAAAATTTGCGCCTCACCTTCTGAAATCATAGGTTCAATCGCCAGCACCATTCTCTCTTTTAATTTTTCGCCGGTTCCGGGTTTGCCCCAGTTGGGAAGTTGCGGGCTTTCATGCACCGCCCGCCCTACGCCATGGCCAACCAGTTCCCGAAAAACTTTAAATCCGTTTTTTTCAACGAACGATTCAACGGCATGGCCGATATCGCCCGAATGAACTCCGGCGCTGCAGCGCGAAGTGGCCAGATCCAGCGCCTTGCGGCAGACGGTTAAAAGTTTTTTAGACCTCTTATCTCCCTTGCCAACTATAACGGTTGAAGCGCCGTCAGTAAAAAACCCTTTATAGTTTACGCCCAAATCAATGCTTACAACGTCTCCGTCTTTCAGAATTTTATTTCCCGGAATTCCATGAACGATTTCGTCGTTTACGGACAAACAAATTGACGCCGGAAACGGGAGCTCTTTACCCTCATGATAATTTTTAAAAGATGGTTCGGCTCCGGCCTTTTTTATTTCGCTCTCGGCGAGTTTATCCAAGTCGGCCGCATAAACCCCCGGCCTTATTTCACGCTCAAGACGCGCCAAAACGCGGGCAAGTATTTGCCCGCTTTTTTTAAGTATATCTATTTCTTTTTTTGATTTTACGATCATTTTAATCCGATTGCGGCAATAATCTGCCGGTGAATGAACTGAATTTCATTGGGATTGCCGTCAATTTCAATCAATTTATTTTTGCTTTCGTTTCGGAAATACTCAACCGCGGGCAAAACGTGCTTTGCGAAATAGTTAAGTCTGTTATTAATGACTTCGTCAGTATCATCCGCCCTGCCTCTTGCTTTAAGCCGTTTAAACGCCTCATCGCGCTCAACATTAAGATAAATAGGGAAAACTTTTTTTATCTCAAAAAAAACAGCCAGCTCGTCGAGATCACGGGCTTCGTTAATGGTGCGGGGCGAGCTTGGAAAAATAATATGCTGATTCTCCCGAAGCTCTTTAATGATGCGATCGGCCCATAAAAAAGTTGCCAGAAACGGCGGAGCAATATTACCCGCCCTCATTACCTTTTCATCAACCACCTTTCCGGCATAGCTTCCATTTTTTACTATTCCCCTTAAAATATCGCCGGTTGAAAGCCAAAGAACGGAGTTTTTTCCGCTTTTCTTTTCTAAGACCTCACGAACCAAGCCGGCCTGCGTATCCTTACCGGAGCCGGAGAAGCCCATAAATAGAAGCACTGTCGGATCTCCCATATTTAGAAATCTTTTATAAGCATAAAACTATTCGGTCAAAAAATCAAAACGGCTAATCGTAGCTTCTCATCACCATCTGGGCTTCAATTTGCTTGATAGTTTCCAAAACCACCGAAACAACAATCAAAAGGGCTGTTCCGCCTATGGTCAAAGTAACCAAGCCGGTTACCGCGCGCATAGCCAGAGGCAAAACCGCGATTGCGCCCAAAAATAAAGCGCCGATTAAAGTTATGCGGTTAAGAATTTTATACAGAAATTCAGACGTTGGGCGGCCCGGCCTTATTCCTGGAACAAAAGCCCCCGATTTCTGCAGATTTGAAGATATGGCGTCGGGATCAAAAGTAACCGCGGTATAAAAATAAGTGAACAAAAACACCAAGATAAAATAAAGGCCGGCATAAATCCAAGGGTTGTTAAAAAAGTTTAAAAGCGCTGCGGAAACAGCCTTGATAGCGCCATTATCAATACCGGCAATAAAATTTATGATCATTTGCGGAAAAAGAAGTATGGAAAGAGCGAAAATTATCGGAATGACTCCGGCCTGATTCACTCTTAATGGCAAATACGTTGAACTTCCGCCATACATCTTAGAGCCGCGTACGCGTCTGGCATAAGATACCGGAACTGGCCTTTGACCTTCGGTAATTATGACAACCGCGGCAACGGTTAAGGCCGCCGCGAGCGCAAACCCCAAAATGACCGGCAATTGATAAATGTCGGAAGCAAAGATAGTCTGGCCCAAAGCCTGCGGCACGCCGGAGATGATGCCTGCGAAAATAAGAATTGAAACGCCGTTGCCTATCCCGTATTCGGATATCAGTTCTCCCAGCCACATTAGAAGTATTGACCCCGCGGTAACTATGATGATATTGGTTATGTGGCCAAACAAAGAAAGCTCTCCCAAAACTCCCTGGCGCGACAAAAGAGTCAAAAGGCCGAAACCCTGAAGCAAGGCCAGAGGAACGGTGGCTAGGCGCGAATACTGATTAAACTTTTGACGGCCGGCCTCTCCTTCTTCCTGATACATCTCTTTAAAGCGCGGAAAAATCATGGTCAAAAGCTGCATAATAATTGAAGCGGTGATATAAGGCCCGACGCCGAGCATCATAATTGAAAGATTGTCCAGGGCTCCGCCCGAAAAGATATTTAAAAGGCCGAAAAATTGATTGCCGCCGAAAAAAGCGGCTAGCCTCTCCTGATCCACCCCCGGAATAGGAATAGTGGCGCCGGCGCGAAAAATGGCCAAAATCAATAAAACAAAAAGTATTTTTTTTCTTAGATCGGGGTCGGTGAAAATAAGTTTGAATTTCTGAAACATATTGCAATTTTAATTTTTAGACTTCAGCACGACGTTGCCACCAGCTTTTTCTATTTTATCTCTAGCGCTTTTAGATATCTGGCAGTCCGCGACCAGAAGCTTCTTGGTTATCTCCCCCGAGCCCAAAAGCTTTGTTGCCGGAATTTGGCCTCCTATTTTTCTTAAAAGGCCTTTTTTGATAAGCTCTTGCGGCGTGACCTTGTCGCCCGGCGCGAAATGTTTTTCCAAATCACCGACATTTACGACCGCGACTATTTTTGGACGGATTTTAGCGCGATAGCCCCGGAGTTTGGGAATTTTTTTCAGGATATCGCGCATTTCCGGCCGCATTCTGTGTCCGGCCCTGGCCTTCTGGCCTTTAATGCCTCGTCCGGAATAAGTGCCGCGCTTTCCGCCGCGGCCGATTCTCTTCTTGCTTTTTGTTTTGGTTTTGGGTTTCAAATCGTGGATCTGCATGATTAAAGTTTATGTCTTAATCTTTTTTAAAGCTTCTATAGCCGCGCGGGCATTCGATATTTTATTTTTGGTGTGGGATAAAATCTTAGCTGATGCGTTTTTAATTCCGGCGAAATCCAAAACCGTGCGCACCGAGCTTCCGGCAACAAGGCCGTGGCCTTCGACTGCCGGCCTTATTACGACTTCAGCGCTTGCGAATTTTCCGCGAACATCGTAAGGGATGGAACGGGCTTTGGTTATGGGAATTTTGATGGTCCTTTTGCTGGCTTGCCTCACCGCTTTCTGGATAGCAGTCGCGGTGTCCGCGGCTTTAGCCGTTCCCACGCCGACATCGCCCAGTCTATTACCCACCACAACCGTGGCCCTGAAACTAAAGCGCCTGCCGCCGGCGACCACGCGGGCGACCCGGCGTAAATCAACAAGCTTCTGATCTAAGTCAGATTCTCTTTTTTCCCTAGTTCCTAAAAAATCTTTTCTCATATAAATAATTAAAATTCCAGGCCTCCTTCTCTCGCGCCTTCGGCCAGAGCCTTAACCCGCCCGTGGTACTTATAGCCACCGCGATCATATACCACTTTTTTAATTTTGGCTTCTTTGGCTTTTTCGGCAATCATGCGTCCGGCTTCGCGGGCCCGCTCGCTCTTATTTTGTTTTTTGGAATTTTTGACCGAAGCGTCGGAAAGACCAACGATAGTTGATCCTTTTTCGTCATTTATAATCTGGGCATAAATACTTCGATTGGAACGGAAAACCGAAAGACGCGGACGCTCGCCGGTTCCGTAAAAACGGCTGCGCGCTCTTTTGTGTCGGCGTATTCTTTTTTGTTTTTGATTTTCCATAAATTAAAATTTTAGCCGGCCGCAACCACCTTTTTACCGGACTTACGCCTTATGACTTCGCCGGCATAATGAATGCCCTTTCCTTTATATGGCTCCGGTTTTTTCTTGCTTCTTATGACCGCCTCCGCGTTGCCGACCATTTCTTTGTCCAGCCCGGAAACAGTTATGACATTTTTCTCGACCGCAAAAGCCACGCCTTTTGGCGGAACAATCTTGACCTGATGGGAAAAACCAATATTTAAGACCAGCTCGCTTCCGCGGACTTCAGCCTTAAAGCCTATGCCCTCCAATTCCAGTTTCTTTTCAAATCCTTTTGTTACGCCCTCAATCATATTTTTAAGATGTCTTACGTGGGTGCCTAAAATCGCGGACGAACCTTGCAGGCCCTCAACTAATTTAACACGGACTTCGCCCGGTGACATCTCAAAAGCAACTTCAGGCGGAATCTTACGGATTAGTTCGCCCTTAGGGCCTCCGACCCTCAATTCTCCGTCCTTACACTCGACAGTAACGCCTTGGAGCAACATTATTGGTTTTTTTGCTAAACGGCTCATATTTCTCTACCACACTTCGCCCAAAACCTCTCCTCCGACTTTTAATTTTCGCGCTTGCGTATCGTCTATTAAACCTACGGGCGAAGAAATAATATATAAACCCATTCCGCCTTTTAGCGGCTTCAACTCGCGCCAGCCATTATAAATTCGGCGCGACGGCTTTGAAACCCGCCTTATTTCCGAAATCTTGCTTGCGCCCGACATGTCATAAAGCAAAACTGTTTCGATGTTGCGGCGATTTTTTTTACCGCGCTTGGCAATCTCACCGACAAGCCCCCTCTTTTCTAAAAGCTTAGCGATATCCATTTTGATTTTTGAATACGAAAATGTAGCTGCGTGCTTTCGGGCGCGCCCGGCGTTCTTTATGCGCGTGAACATGTCGCCAATCGGATCGTTTACCATGATGATTTACGAATTCCTGGTATCTCGCCTTCGTTGGCCAGCTCTCTGAAACAAATGCGGCATAAATCAAAATCACGCATATAGCCGCGTTTTCGGCCGCAACGAAAACAACGCCGCACCACGCGCGATTTATATTTTGGTTTTTTCTGTGCTCTGGCTACAACTGATGTTTTGGCCATAAATTATTTTTTGAACGGCACGCCCAACGCCTTAAAAAGCGCGGCGGCTTCAGCCTTTGATCGGGCGCTTGTAACCAGCGTAACCTCAAGACCGAACGGGACCTTAATATCTTCGCCGGCTATTTCTGGAAATACGATATGCTCTTTCAAGCCAATCGTCAAGTTACCCGAAGAATCAATCGTTTTTGGATCAATGCCCCTGAAGTCGCGAAGGCGCGGAAGCGCGACACTTATCAGTCGCTCAAAAAAATCATACATTCGGGCGCCCCGCAGAGCGCAAGCCAGTCCCACAACCACGCCTTTTCTGGTTTTGAAAGTGGCAATGGATTTTTTGGCTTTCTTGGGCGCGCATTTTTGCCCGACGATCATTTCCAGATGTTTAGCGACAATCTCGATGTCCTTTTCCTCTTTGCGGCCTACGCCGGTGTTTACTACAATTTTAATCAAGCGCGGGCAGGCCAGAGCGTTCTTCAGACCAAGCTCTTTTTTAAGCTGGCTAATTACGTTTTCTTTATATTTTATTTTGGCGTCGCTCATGGTATTTTAGCGCTGCATTTTCGGCAGGCCCTAAATTTATTTCCTTCGGCATCAACCGAGTTTTTTGTCCTCTGGGCTTTGGAGCAAGACGGGCAAATCAGCATCGCGCTTGAAACATGGATCGGAACCGGAATCTGTACGACCTGACCCTTCTCACCTTGCTTACGAGGGCGGCGATGGCGTTTTCTGATATTTACGCCCTCAACCACAATACGGTTTTCCCGCGGTAATATTTTAAGCGCGCGGCCGGTTTTTCCCCGGTCTTTTCCGCTTAAAATTTTAACCAAGTCGTTTTTTTTGATTGCGCTTGCCATATTAAACCACCTCCGGAGCTAAAGAAATAATTTTAACAAAGCCCCGCTCGCGCAATTCTCTTGGCACCGGCCCGAAAATACGTCCGCCCTTTGGCTCTTTGCCGTCAACAATCACAGCGGCATTATCGTCAAATCTGACATAAGTGCCGTCTCTCCGGCGATAAGGCTGACGTTGTCGGACTATAACCGCGCGAACCACGTCTTTTTTCTTAACCTCCTTGCGCGGCTCGGCCTTTTTTACCGAAGCGACAATAATATCGCCGATGCGGGCGTATCTCTTCCTGGTGCCACCCAAAACACGGATGCATTGTATAATTTTGGCTCCGGAATTATCGGCTATTCCAATCATTGATCTGGGCTGAATCATATCAATTTTTTATAATCCAATTTTTAGACCCTGAAAGCGGCCGGCTTGATTCTATGACTACCGTTTCGCCTATTTTATGCTGTCCGGTTTCATCATGAACGCCGTATTTCTTGGACCTTTTAAAATATTTGCGGTATTTAGGATGTTTAATATAGCGCATAACCTCAACAACCGCCGACTTGCCGGCGGAAGAAACGATTTTGCCTTTAAATGTTTGTTTGTGTTTAGTTGGTTCAGTCATGTTTTTTTACTTGATTTAGACGAGTCAAAATTCTGGCTATAGTTCGTCTGGTTTCTCGGCCGCTTTTAACATTTTTGATTTTAGACTGCACTACGGCAAAACGAAACTGCCTTAAGCGCTCACGCTCATCGCCAAGGACGCTTTCAAGATCTGAAACGCTATTCTTGCTGAAAATATCTTTAGCTTTCATCGTTTTATTATTTTGGTCTTAATGCCCAGTTTAGCTCCGGCTTTACGCAGGGCCTCGCGCGAGTCTTCTTCGCTTAGGCCGTCGACTTCAAAGATCACGCGCCCGGCCTTGACCATCGCGAAATAACCTATGGGGTCGCCCTTGCCCGCGCCCATTCCGGTCTCCGGGGGCTTGGCGGTTCTTGGACGATCGGGAAATATTCTGATCCACATTTTGCCTCCTTTTTGCACATGGCGCGATATAGCTTTGCGCCCGGCTTCAATTTGCCTTGCCATTATCCAGCCCCCTTCCTGGGATTTTAAACCAAAAGAACCAAAGGAGACTTCCGATCCCCGGCTTTCAACGCCTTCTTCGCTATAACGCAGACGATGCCATTTTCGATGTTTAACTTTCTTTGGAAAAAGCATGATGATTTATTTTTGGTCAAACACGTCGCCCTTATAAATCCAAACTTTTATGCCTATGTCGCCGTACGGCAATTTGGCTCTGACCCTGGCAAAATCAATATCCGCTCTTATGGTCTGCAAAGGAATCCTGCCGTGTAAAAGCCATTCGCGGCGGCTCATTTCCGAGCCGTCCAGCCTTCCGGCTAAAGCGATTTTGACGCCTTTAACCTCTTTATGCGCGGCGACTTTATTTAAAATTTGTTTTAAAACCCTCCTGAAGGACAGCCTTTTTTCCAAATTTTCGGCAACAATCTTAGCGACAATCGCGGCATCAGCCTCCGGATTTTTAATCTCCTCAATCGCCAACTGCAGTTCGCGCGGCTTGGGCATTGAAAATTTTACGAATAATTTTTCTATCTGATTTTTTAATAAATTAACCCCGGCGCCCGAACGCCCGATAATCAGGCCCGGTCGCGAGGTGAAAATTATGATTTTAAGCATCGTTGGCGAGCGCTCAATTTCTATTTTTGAAACGTACATTTTAGCCAGCTTCTCACCCAACCACGAACGTAGCTTGACATCTGCCTTAAGAAGATGACGGAAGTTGCGCAGGTCAAACCAGCGCGATTTCCAATCGCGAACCTGACCTAGCCTGAATGAATATGGATGAACTCGATGCGTCATAAAATTATTTTTCGCCGAGAATCATTTTTATGTGGCTTGTCTTTTTGCGAATAAGCGCCGGCGTTCCTCTGGCCCTAGCCATGAAACGCTTAAAAACCGGGCCTTCGTCAACCGTTAATTTTGAAATGCGAAGTTTCGCGGAATCAAAACCCGAATTGGTTTTGGCGTTAGCTAAAGCCGAATTTAAAAGTTTGAATAAGGGCTTGGCTCCTTTTCTTTTAGAAAACTTTAAAATAGTTCCGGCCTCATCAATTTTTTTGCGCCGGATCATGTCGGCAATCAGCCTCATCTTCCTCGGAGCTATGCGAATATAATTAAGTTCTGCTTTCATGGATTTTATTTAGTGGCGGCAGGCACGACCTTAGCCGACTCAACGGCCTTCTGCTCAATTTCGCGCTGCATTTTTCCGCCATGCCTTACGAATTTTCTTGTCGGAGAAAATTCGCCGAAGCGGTGCCCGACCATTTCTTCGGTTGCCGTAACCGATATAAAATCACGGCCGTTGTGAACTCCAAAAACAAAGCCCACCATCTCCGGAGATATTTGAGAACCGCGCGACCATGTCTTAATAACCTCGCGCGAGCCGGCGGAAAGTCTGCTGATTTTTTTCATCAATTTAGGATCCACATACGGACCTTTTTTACTGGATCTGGTCATAATTTTATTTTCTGCGGGATAAAATAAGAGAGTGCGAATACTTCTTGCGCTTGCGGGTTTTTACTCCGCGCGTTCCGCGGCCCCACAAGTTTTTGGGCCTTCTGGTACCCCTTAAAGCCCGGCCCTCCCCTCCGCCGTAAGGATGGTCAACCGGATTCATAGCCGAACCTCTGACCGTCGGCCTGACGCCCATTCTCCTTACGCGTCCAGCCTTGCCAAGGGTAATAAAAGAGCGCTCTTCGTTTGAAACTTGGCCTATTGAAGCCCAGGAATTCTTGTTAATCCTTCTTATCTCGCCCGAAGGCATTTTAAGCTGGCTGTATTTTTCTTCGTGAGCTAAAATTTCGGCTCGAGCTGCCGCAGCTCTTATGAGTTTAGCTTCCGATTTCGGCTCAATTTCGACATTATAGACCAAAGTTCCCGGCGGAATCAAGTGAAGCGGCCGGCGATTTCCGGGTTTAAGCGGAGCGTTTTCAGCCGCAATAATTTCTTCGCCGACTTTAATTCCGGACGGCATCAAATGATAGCGATATTCCCCGTCGCGATAAAGCACCAGACCAATGAAACCCGACCGTCCCGGGTCATATTCGAGCGTAACCACGCGAGCCGGAATGTTTAACTTGTTATATTTAAAATCAACCAGACGAAAGAGCCTTTTAACACCTCCGCCGCGATGGCGCACCGTAATGCGTCCGCGGTTATTCCTTCCGGCTTGTATTCGCGCCCCCTTAGTCAAACTCTTTTTCGGCTCAACTGCGCTCAAAAACGAGCGGTATTCCACAACCTGCATATGACGACGAGATGGAGTTGTTGGTTTATAAGATTTCATGAAAATTCAATTTTTTGGCCGTGAGCTATTCTTACCGAGGCCTTGCGATAACCCGGACGGCGGCCGATTTTACGGCCAAGCCGCCTTAAACGCGAAGGCATGTTTATCATATTAACCTTTTCTACCCTTACTTTATACAATTCCTCAACCGCTTTTTTCACCTCGGGCTTAGTGGCGCCAGAGGCGACGCGAAAAACATAGACGCCTCTTTCGTTCATAATTGACGACTTTTCGGTAATCCGGGGTTTTTGTAAAACAGACGCCGCGGATTTAGACTCGCCTAAAACTTTCCGGCTTTCTGATTTTCCGGCATCATCTTGCGTCAAAACCGGTTCGGCTTGCGCTGCCGACTTTTCAAGTCTTTTTATTTTTTCCCTTTTTTTGAAAAAATCCAGAAGGTTCATGTTTTTAAGTTTTAACTAAATTCAAAATATCGTCACGACCAAGTACTAAATACTTAACTGAAAGCGCGTCAAGCGGATTCATGTTTCTCGCCTCCATCATTTTTATACCCGGAATGTTCCTAAAGGCCAAAAGCGTTTTTTTATCTTTGGGTACTACAATAATTTTAACCCCGCCCCGGCTCAAACTATTAAATCCTTTGACGCGGCTTAGGGCCGCAAGCGCGTTTTTGGCCGCTTTTGTTTTGCCCTCAGCCAAAACAACATCGCTTACAATCAGCATTTCGCCGTCGGCGTTTTTCTTGGCTAAAACCATAAAAAATGCTTTTTTCTTGGCTTTTTTATTGATCTTGCGGCTGTAATTTTTTTCGGAAAGCGGTCCGTGAGTAACACCACCGCCAGCCCAAATCGGCGAGCGAATGGAGCCGTGACGGGCGCGTCCCGTGCCTTTCTGGCGCCACGGTTTTTTGCCGCCGCCCGAAACCTCGCCTCGGCCCTTGGCTTGAGCGGTGCCCTTGCGGCGATTGGACTGCATTGATTCAACAACCTGATGAATCAAATCGGCATTCCACTTTAAACCGAAAACCGATTCCGGCAATTCCAGAGTCTCAACTTTCTTGCCCTCTAAATTGTAAACATCGGCTTTCATTTTATTTTTGACTTACTATTTCAACCAGTGTTCCGCGCCTGCCTGGCACTGCCCCGGACACCAAAATCGCGTTGCTTTGGGCGTCCACTTTAAGAATTTCCAGATTGCGCACGGTGACCCTGTCCCCCCCCATGCGTCCGGGCATGCGCATGCCTTTAGCCACCCGACCGCCGGCCCTTCCGCCGCCGCCAATCGATCCCGCTTCGCGCTCCGAATGTTTTTGGCCGTGAGTTCTCGGCCCGCCGTGAAATCCGTGGCGCTTAACCACGCCTTGAAATCCTTTGCCTTTAGAAATCGCGCTTACTTTTATCTTTTCTCCCTCCTTAAAAATTCCGGCATCGATTACGTCGCCGACTTTAAAACCGCTGACATCATCAACCCTAAACTCCCGCAACCATCTGATTGCGTTCAGATTTTTAAATTTGGAATCCGAAATTTTTGCAAAGTGGCTTTTCTGCGGTTTTTTAATGCGCTTGGGATTTTTAGAGCCGTAGCCAACCTGGACGGCGCTGTAGCCGTCTTTTTCCTCGGTTTTGACCTGGACCACCACCGCGGGCCCGGCCTCAACCAAAGTTGCCGGCCGGACCTCGCCGTCGGCGGTAAAAATCTGCAGCATTTCTTTTTTTTGTCCTAAAATAAAACTCATATTTTTACGGATAGAAAAACAAAACCCCCCGGATTCCCGGGGTTTTTGTCGGCAATCCTTTAAACTCAACCCTACATCATTTTAATCTCAATGTCCACGCCTGCCGGCAGGTTTAAGTTAGTCAGAGCGTCAATGATTTTTGGGTTGGGGTTTAAAATATCAATCAGTCTTTTATGTATTCTCATCTCAAATTGTTCCCGCGAATTTTTATGCACAAAAGATGAGCGGTTGACCGTGTACTTGCGGATTTCGGTCGGCAATGGCACCGGACCCGTAAGCTCGGCGCCGTAGCGCAAAGAGGTGTCCACAATCTGTTTGACGCTCGCGTCTAAAATCTTGCTGTCATATCCGCGCACGCGAATCCGCAATTTTTGCCGTTCGTCTTTTTTTGAAGCCAGGGGCTTGACAGCGGTTTTTGCCACGTTAAACCAAGATTACTTGATTATTTTCGTCACGGCTCCAGCGCCTACGGTTTTGCCGCCTTCACGGATGGCAAAACGCTGTTTTTCTTCAAGCGCCACCGGCGCAATTAATTTAATGTTCAGATTGATGGTGTCTCCTGGCATAACCATCTCGGTTCCTTGCGGTAAAACAGCCTCACCCGTCACATCGGTAGTGCGCATGTAAAACTGGGGCTTATAGCCGGCAAAAAATGGAGTATGCCGGCCGCCTTCTTCCTTGGTCAAAACATAAATTTGGGCTTCAAATTCGGTATGCGGCGTAATAGAGCCAGGCTTGGCGAGAACTTGTCCGCGTTCAACGTCCTCCTTTTTAAGTCCGCGTAAAAGTATTCCGGCGTTATCTCCGGCCATGCCCTCGTCTAAAGATTTATTAAACATTTCAATGCCAGTAACAACCGTTTTTTGGGTCGGCTTCAAACCAACAACTTCAACTTCTTCCGACACCTTAGCCTTTCCGCGCTCAATTCGTCCGGTAACCACCGTGCCTCGGCCCTCAATGGAGAAAATGTCTTCAATCGGCATTAAAAACGGCTTTTCAATATCTCGGACCGGTTCGGGAATATATTCATCAAGAGCAGTGGTTAATTCTAAAATCTTTTTAACCCACTCATCGTCAACCGACTTAGCTTCAAGGGCCTTAAGGGCTGAACCGCGAATAATCGGAGTCTTGTCGCCAGGATATTCATATTTATTCAAAAGCTCCCGGACCTCGGCTTCAACCAAATCAACCAGGTCTTTGTCTTCAGCGGCGTCAACTTTATTGAGGAAAACGATGACCGCCGGCACTCCGACTTGACGTGCTAAAAGAATGTGCTCGCGAGTCTGCGGCATCGGGCCGTCAACGGCGGAGACAACCAAAATCGCGCCGTCCATTTGCGCGGCACCCGTAATCATGTTTTTAATGTAATCGGCATGTCCCGGAGCATCAATGTGCGCGTAGTGGCGCTTTGCGGTCTCGTATTCCGAGTGATGTAAAGCGATGGTGATTCCGCGCTGGCGTTCCTCGGGAGCATTGTCTATGTCTTCGACTTTTTCTATTTTAACTTTGTTGCCGGCCAGATTCAGCGAGTGCAAAATGGCCGCGGTCAGTGTGGTTTTGCCGTGGTCAACATGTCCTATTGTGCCTACGTTTACGTGCGGCTTTGTTCGTTCAAATTTCTCTGCCATAATTTTTATTTAATTATTAACTTTTAATATTTTGACTAAAAAATAACCTTTATTAAAGGCTCAAAACCTATAGATAATAGTATAGGGCGAGCCTCGTATTTAGTCAAGTGTAGCCCGAAAATCCTTTTTTAGCTATACTTTAACTATTATGCCTCAAAAAGAAATAGTCCTTTCGGGAATGAGACCGACCGGCGAACAGCATATCGGAAATTATTTCGGCGCGGTGCGCCAATGGATATCAATACAAAATCAGTATAAATGCTACTTTATGGTCGCCGACCTTCACTCTTTAACCACCCTGAAAACCACTAAAAATATAAAAGAAAAAACACGCGAGATGGTGACCACTTGGATTGCGGCCGGACTTAATCCGAAAAAATCAACTATATTTTTGCAATCGGCCGTTCCGGAGCATGGCGAGCTATCTTCAATTCTTGCAACGCTTCTCCCAGTCTCAATGCTAGAACTAAATCCGACCTACAAAGAAATGGTTGCCGAAAACCCAAAAGCTGGCTCTTTTGGCATTTTAAATTATCCGGTACTTCAAGCCGCGGACATTCTTATTTATAAAGCAAGCCGGGTTCCGATAGGAAAAGACCAGGATCCGCATCTGGAAATATCCCGCGAAATTGCGAGACGCTTTAATCATCGTTTCGGAAAAATATTTCCGGAGCCGCAGTCTCTTTTTGATGAAGTGCCTAAAATTTATTCGCTGACGCATCCGCAAAAAAAGATGTCCAAGTCGCATGGTTCCGATTCATATGTCGCCCTGCTCGACTCGCCGGACAAAATCCGGAGTAAAATTAAAAGAGCTGTTACGGATTCCGGCTCGGCTATAAAATACGACTCAATAAATAAGCCGGCCGTATCCCACCTTTTGGATATTTTTTACCTGGTAAGCGAGACGCCGATAAAAAAACTCGAAATAAAATATAAAAATTCGGGCTATGCCGAATTTAAAAACGATTTAGCCGAAGCGATAATCGCGCATCTCGCGCCCATCCAAAAAAAATATAGAGAACTCGCGAAAAATCCAAAAAAAATAGAAAAAATTTTAAAAGAGGGGTCTAACAAGGCCCGGCTCAAAGCCCAGAAAACTATGGCCGAAGTAAAATCCAAAATCGGCCTTTTGCAATTTTAACTCTTTTGTTTTTCCTTTTTTACTGCGCGGAAATTTCTACGCCGAATTTTTCTTTGATGAAACCTGCTATTTTGTCCACTTTCGCGCGAAGCAAAACGATTTCTTCGTCTTGATTTATCACCCGCTTCATAAATTCATCCAGCGTCAAAGTTAAGTCTTTGATTAGTCGTCTATTTTCCTCTATTTCCGCCTTAAGCAAGCCGAATTTTCCGTCTACAGCATTTAAAATTACTTCCGTCTGTTCTGAAAGAAGGTCTCTTAACTCTTTTTTAGTAACATAGTCGGCCATGCACACAGAATACTCTTAAGCACGGGGCCTGTCAAAATCCAAAATCGGCCTTTTGGATTTTTAACAAAAACCACAAAAGCCTTGAAAACCAAATTAACCACATTTCTACGATCGTAGGGGTCTGGTAAATTTAAAATTATAAAATCAAACAAAAACCACCTAGGCATTTAGCCCTGGTGGAATAATTTTGACGTCTATTTTTTGATTACTCTTTAATCGCAAAATGTTAAATAGAATCCAAGCGCTACTCGCGGACACCGGCAAAACTGCATGGGCGAGTCAACCGAGGGCCCGGATCGATCCAGAGCCAGCCGAGATTACGTATGGCACCGCTGCGCCATAAAAACAGAACGCCGCGGTTGCCGGCATCAGGAACTGGATTCTGCAGATAGAAGATAATCGGACGCCCTTCCACCGGCAAATGCTTGTATTGCTCTACGAAGTGGATTACATGATCCACATCCGGGCGCTTGAGGCCTCTTTTGATATGCTCGGCCTCAATCTCGGTATCGCTTGGTTCGGGGTTATCAAAGTGCTCAACAGTAAAAGTCTCAATCGTGACCAAGCGCTCGCACCCTGTCTGCAATACGCATCGCTCAACGATCGAGTTATCGCAGGCGCAGGCGCTCGCTTTGACAACTTTGGCGATGTTTTTTCTTCCGCCGATTTTCACTCGAAAGATGTTGATGAGCCCGACAAGCGTCTCCACAATCTGGTCAAGAACTTGCTCGTTTTTTGGCTGCGCGAGTCTGGAGACAACCTCAACGATACTCCCACCCTTCTTTTCCAGACGGCCGGCTAGTTCTCCGACGACCGCCTGGAAGTGACCCGCGAACTGTACCGCCGCGTTGCTTTTGGCCACGACTGGCCTCCTTTGTTTTTGCTCGCCCCTCATTCCAGCACCATGCTGAAACCACGGGCAAGCGGGAACTATTTTTATATTATACACCCGGAGACATGTTTTGTCAAATAAACCAAAATCGGCCTCTTGGATTTTTAATTTTTTTATATTCTATAAATTGTACGCAACGTCTATCTAGCGCCGCAGTAATCTAATAGTAACGATCGTTACTATTAGATTACTGGATCATATATGATGCTGGGTTGCCGTGATTAAAAATTTGGTTTAGAAATTAAAAAATAAAAAAACCGCCTCGGCATTATGCGTTGGCGGAATAATTTATTTTTAGTTTACATATCTCCACGCAACCACCGAATAATGTTGCTGTAGAATTTCCTCTTCCTCTTCTGGATCAAATTCAAGCAACTTCCAGCACCATGTCGGATCCGTTTTTACTAATATCGCCTTAGCCAAGAATGGCACATTATCTCTACAAGCACTCTCCTCGACAAGGATATAAACAGGCGCGTTCTTGTTTGGAAAACCACCTACATGCCACACAATTTCACCCCTACCCTAGTCCAAGGATTCTAGAAAAATTCTAGCTTATTTAATCCTTTCTGTCAACTCTTTTATTTTTTCTTCCATTGGTTTTTGGGAATCGGCCTCAACGACGAGGCGCACGAGAGGTTCTGTTTTAGAAGCGCGGATATTGAACCACCACGAGTCAAAATCAACAGACAGACCGTCAAGAAATGACTGGCGGCCGCTTGAATATTCTTTTTTTAACTTTTCTATTGCCTCCTGCGGATTTCTGGTCTCAAAATTTAATTCTCCGGAATGGAAATATTTTTGATACGGCTTTAATAATTCAGAAAACGGCTTGTTTGAAACCGAAACCAGAGTTAAAACATGCGCCAGCATCAAAAGAGCCGAATCAGAATAATAAAAATCTCGGAAATAAAAATGTCCGGACAATTCTCCTCCGAAACGGGCATTTTTGGCGCGCATGGCTGTTTTTATATTTGCGTGCCCAACACGAGTTCTTACTACATCGGCTCCCCTTCTTTGCGCAACTTCAAATAAAATTTTTGACTCGCGCGTTGTAATAAGAATCAAGTCCCCTTCTCGCGCGAGATTGTCCAGCAAAAACGCAAACATTATATCGCCTGGAACATAGTTTCCTTTCTCGTCTATAAAAAATATTCTGTCGCCGTCTGCGTCAACTATAAATCCAAAGTCGGCGCCGGATGTCTTAACTTTTTCTTCAAGAAGTTTTCTTGACTCCGGCAAAAATGGGTTCGGTGAATGATTCGGAAAACTTCCGTCGGGCTCAAAAAATAATTTTTCGGAAGAAACACTCGTTTCGTCTAAAAATTTTTCTAAAATTGGCCCGGTCGATCCGTTTGAGGCGTCGGCAACAATTTTTAACGGCCGTTTTATGTCAGTATGCTTTTTTAAAAAATCTAAATAACCTCGGCTAAAATCCTCTTTTGTTGCCTTTCCTACTCCGAATTTTCGCGCAATTTCTAAGTTGGCCAGCGTCTCGACTTCCGGCAAGCCGTCTTTTTTATAAACCGGCCGCCCGCCCTCGCGGATCAATTTCAATCCGTTATACTCTTTAGGGTTATGCGAAGCGGTGATCATTCCGCCGCCGGCCGAGCCGGACGAATTCAGCGCGAAATAAAAAAGAGGCGTTGAACAAAGTCCGACATCAATAACGTCCCGGCCCTGGTCTAAAACTCCTTGCGTGAAAACCTCGGACAACTCCGGCGAAGAAAGCCGCGCGTCCCGCCCTACGACGATTTTACCGAAATGTTTTTTTTGATTTAGATATTCGCAAAAAGCGGAACCAATTTTATAAACAGCATCCTCGTCAATTTCGTCGGGATATTTTCCCCGAATATCGTATTCTTTAAATATAGACGGATTGATTTTGTTCACGCTTTAATCTTAACATTTGTTTATGTCTCTAAAAATCGGCATAGTCGGCTTGCCTAATGTCGGCAAATCATCATTAT
>ERZ1292645.174-Hain-H14-02um-R2-174-length-28543-cov-13_pt1 | contig 28543 bp, 30 predicted proteins | sample MGYA00564401_ERZ1292645 | MGnify/ENA primary metagenome ERZ1292645 (study PRJEB36523, sample SAMEA6512644) | groundwater metagenome | collected 2019-01-09 | study: AquaDiva: Metagenomics assemblies of 32 groundwater samples | reverse complement strand
CGAGCAGATTTCCTTTGCTGGCTTTTCGCATTTGCACTTGAAATCCGGAAGGTTGTTTCTTGCAACAATGTTGCTCTTGCCAGCTTTGCCATTTCTCTCTGATACTAAATTAAGCAAAAGCGTTGTTGTAGTTCCAAAATCGTACTCATGAATAAATTTCAGTCCTATAGATAATACCTTGTTAAGCCTCACACTCATGCTCTTATCATCATCCTGTGGATGTGACGAATAGAAATCAGTCAAGATCCTAAAACCACTCATATGGCCGCAGCATTCAAGCCATAAATCCCTTAAAAAGGAATCGATATCCTTCAGTGTGCTGCTGGAATCAACCTCAAAATAAACCCAAAATGGCTCGCAGCTTGCTTTTATTAAATATACCTTCCCATTTCCTTTGTCCTGCTCAATTTTTTTCTTTCTTTCAGGGCAGCCTTGCAAATGCTTGCCCATTGCACTTCCTGAAAAAGCCTCATTGCAATAATTGCATTTCCCATCAGACTTCATTTTAACACCTCAAATTCCCACCTTTTTCTACCTTAGTTTTTTTATGATAAATCGACAGGTATTTATTTTTTGCGGATTTTCGACAGAATTTTGTTTAAACGCGGAGGGCATTTTGACTAAGAACAGATGCCCCTGCGGGGACTTTCCCAGCGCGCATAAATCAAATAGTTGCAAGCGAAGCGAGCACTCGAGGCTTGATGCCTCGCAAAGTGTCAACGGATTTATGCCGTTGTATTGAACCCCGTCCGCAAGGTATTTGCCAAAGCTATCTTTGACCGCAACCTCGCATTCTGGTCCGGTAAACTACAGGGGCGATAGAACTTGGTTAAAATATATTGTTTATAAAGTTTTTTTAAATTTTCTATTCTTCCCAATCCCTTAGGCTAATCTGCCCTTTTCTTTTGTTTTCAGGCACTTGAATCTGCTCTTGGCCGATCTGCTTTTTTAGGCTTAATGCAACTTTCTCGCCAAGAATTTGCGTCAAAGTGGTTAAATCGGCATTTTTTAAGTCCTTTACCTCTCTTATCCTGTTTCTGAACAAAAGTCTGGCCCTTACTCTTCCAATATTTTCCAGCCGCACCAATGGCAATAACTCTTCCTTGATTCCATATCTGAGTCTCAGCCTCAGCTTTACAATCTCTTTTATTAAATACTGGTAATGCATTATCCTGCAGATTTCTTCTGTTGAGTAAAGCAGCCAATCCGCAATTTCAAGCTTTGTTCTTAATTCACCCGGTCTTGTGTTGTATTCTTCAAACAGGAAATCCTCGTCCTGCTCGTTTATCCAATGATTGAACATAAGGGCAGTCTTTACTGAATTTAAAAAATCTTCATATTCGGGCTCGTACATTGACGGCTCGTTCTCAAGCAAATAGTCGCTGAGTTCGAGCATAGCTTCCTGTACCTTGTCATATTCCCTAATTCCAACTTTCAGCAAAGGTCTTATCTCCAAAGTATGCGAAATCATCTGCAATAATGAAAAAGGCTCAATTTTTTTGTCGGACCCGTTTCTCATGCACGTAACAATAAAGTAAGCGGTCAATGGATCGATGTAAAGCTCAGCAACTCTCTTGCCTATAAGTGTTGCTTTTAGTTTTTCATTATCAATCTCGTCAGCATCAGAAAAATCATCTCCAGGACAAATTACAAACTCCCATTCTTCAAGCATGTCAATAACTTTATTTATTGTTGCATGCAGCCTTCTCAAATCCTTAAATTGATGCGCATAAAATGTCTTATCAAAGAAATTAAAAAGCTGTTTCCGAGTTGAAGTAAAATCTGCAGCGATTAATGACAGGACATAAGTTCTGAGAACAGGCTCAACCGCTAGCTTCGAGTAGATATCTTCTGGAGTTCCGTTTAAATATCTCTCCTCTATTTTCTCCTTTTCCCCCTGCGTCAATGCTATTACAATAGCCTGGCCTTCATTGTCGTAATTTGGCCTTCCTGCCCTGCCGGACATTTGCAAGTAGTCCAGTACTGGAATCCAAGACAGGCCGTGCAAAGTGAATCTTTTCAAGTCTTTTATAACTGCTCTGTAAGCAGGAAGATCTACTCCATACGCAAGCGTTGGTGTGCAGCAGATTATATTTACTGCATTCTTCCTAAAATTTCTCTCGATTAAGCTTCTTTGCTTTTCAACTAAGCCTGCATGGTGAAAAGCGACTCCTTTTTTCAAGCAAAAAGCCAGCCTTTCGCATTGCTTAGTGGGCCTTGGCAGTGCGTTTAATGAATCATCCGCCAATACCTTAAGAGCTTCATCATCCCTCTTTATTTTTTTTGAAATTTCCTCGGCAGTTTTTTCAGCGGATTTTTTAGTATTGACAAAGATTAAAGCCTGCTTTCCAATCTTTAATGTGTCCAATGCAATATTAAGAACGGCGCTGTCAAACTCATCATCAATTTTCACTGATTTTGGCATGGTGCTAAAGAAGAAAAGGATATTTATAAATGTTGTTGGAGGAAGCTGCTGTAAAATGGCTCACACGACATTCACTTTTATAACTTGCTTAGCTTCATTGACACCATCGCTTACAATAACATTAACAACCTTTGTCCCTTTGGTGGCGAATGTTCTTTGATGTGTTGCTGTTGCCTTGTACTTCTCCAAAAATCCAAACTCCCATTTATAAGTTAATTCGTCGCCATCCTCGTCAATTGCCCTGACGAACAGCAACACAGGCTCATTTACTCTTGCAGCAATGCTTTTAGATGCATCGACTATTTTTGGCGCCCTGTTCTTATAAGCAATTTCAACTTTTGCTATCTGTCTTGTTTGTATTCTGCCGTCGCTCGCCGCAAACACTATATCATATTTTTTTGCCTCTTTTTTGCTTGTTGTATCATGGGATATGGTCCACACGAACGCATTTCCTTTTAACAAAGATCCATTTGGAGGATTATCGATTGAGTAGGTTATCTCGTCACCGTCAGGGTCATGAGAGTTTAGCAAAACCGCAATATTGTCGCCTTCCCTTGCTTTTATATCCTTAATTTTTCCAAATATTGGCGCCCGGTTTGTTTGATTAATATTTACCTGAACGAATTTCGTTGTCTCCAGCAGTCCGTCACCTGCAGTTATTTTAACATAATATGTTCCCGCATCATCAAAGCCTGACTTGAAAGAGCCAGTGTTTATGAACCCAGAATAGCTCAAGGTTATTTTGTCGTTGTCCAAGTCATATGCTTTAGGCACTATACTTAAGGTTTCGCCCTCACTTATTGTGATGGTTTCCATGTCCTCTATAACAGGGGCACTGTTCACATCTTTAACGGTTATAACAACATTTTGGACTGTTTTTTTATCGTTCGAAGAAGCTGCAAACTGGATTTGGAAGTTCTTGCTCAACACCCTGAATCTGTCCATTAGTGCAGCAACAAAACCTTCCTTTCTCACCGCATCATAGCCAGGCTTCCATGTGAAAACTTTATCATCAAATTCAGCGCCTTGCGGCAGGTTGCTTGCAGAATAAGTAATCTCGTCATCGTCTGGATCATTGGCATTCAAGGTTATTTTAAGCTCTTCATTTTCATTCAACGCCCTATTCCCAATCTTATCAAAAACAATAGGCCTATCAAGGTCATTAACAACCACGTTAACGATTTTATCTCCGCTGAATCCCTTCCCTTCAGCGTGAATATTGATTTCGTATGAGCCTGCGTCCTTATAGCCCGTCTTCCACTCATTTTTATTGCCAAGAGGCTCTGAGATTGAATGCTCCAATCCATGTTTTTTGAAATTCGGCAGTTTCAGCCTGACAACATCATTTTCAGCAGCAGCAACATCTTCAATTTCATCAAGCAGTTTTTCAACATCAACATTTGCAACATTTACACTCCACTCTTTGCTTGCGCTTGCCGCCCCATCAGAAACGAAAACAGAGATTTTATGGGCTCCAGCATCTTTATATGTGGCATTATACTCATATTCATTGCCATAGTTTACTTTTTCTTCGTTTAAAAACCAATCGTAAATTAGATTATCCTTGTTCAAATCAGATGCCGATATCTTAAAGTTAATCGACTCAGCTTCGTTAATGGCCAATGAATCTTGCTCTGGGCTAATAGAATGAATTTTTGGCGGCTCCTCTTTCTTTTTGACAATAATCAATATGTCCTGTGAAACATTAGTCATTCCATCAGAAACGATTATTGCAGTTTTGTATTCGCCAGCATCACCATATGAAGTTTGCCATTCCCCATTTTCGTTTAATGGAGGGCGATATATAGTAGATATGTCATCTGCATCAGGATCAGTTGTTTTTGGCTTCAAGCTTAATTTTTCGGTTTCCTGTATTTCAAATGTGGCTATGGAAAGGGCATAAGAAGTAAAAAGTAAAAACACAATTAAAAATACAGCAGCGCTTTTATACATTTACTCCCCCCATAAATAGAAAATAAAAATAAAATTTATTTTTTTTGCACTATGTCTGTTATTACAGGCGGCCTATTCAAATTCTCAATGTTAATTGTGGCTTCATGTTCCTCCACGTCCTGCCCGTCACTTGCGCTCACAGTTACTTTATAAGTACCTGCGCTATCGTAGTCTGTTTGCCATATAAATACATTGTCTTCCTGAGTAAATCTTTTGTCATTTATGGCATAGGTTATTGTGTCTTTATCATCATCTGTTGCAAATAGGGAAATTGTTACCTTTTCAGTTTCTTTGGCATTTATTTCGTCTATTTTTTCAAGTTTAGGTTTTCTATTTATATTCTTGACATCAATAGACCAGATTTTGCTCGCGGTTGATGAGCTGTCAGACACATCAATCTTGACAGTATGCGTGCCCGAGTCTTCATAGGTAGATACATAAGTATACCCTGGATCTGTTCCAACATTTGTCCCGTCAAGCTTCCACACATATGATAACTGGTCTTTATTTAAATCGCTTGAGGAAACGCTGAACTCAATCGCTTGTGTTTCGTCTATGGCAAGCCCGCTTTCAATGGGCTTTGCACTGTCAATTGTCGGTGTTTCTTCCTTTCTGTTTAGGATGATTAAAACCTCCTTTGTTGTTATTGACTCTTCATCAGATGCTGTGACCGTAATTGTGTACTCGCCGGCATCGCCATATGAAGTTTGCCATTCACCATTTTCATTTAAAGGGGATGTAAAAGTGAAAACTAGGTTGGTATCCTTATCGGGATCTTCTGCTTCTGGAACGAGGTTTATAAGTTCTGTTTCTAGTGCTGTTATAACCACGGGCTTTTCACCAGGAATCTTTTCTATGATTACTTCTTTGCGTATTTCCCTTTCCTTTGGCTGTGGCTTCTCTATAGCCGCTTCACCAGTTATAGCTGATTTTTCCTCAGGCGCTTCTTCCTTTTCCATAACTTCTACTAATTCTACAAAAACATCCTGTTCTGGGAAACCACCATCAATATGGTTGGTAAATTTGATAGGAACCTCAAATTTTGTTGCGTTGCTTATAGGCTTAGGCACCATAAAAAATAGCTGCACATGGGTGTTCATTCCAAAATCTCCTGGGATAGCTCCATATGTTTTTCCATCGCTGTGATAAGCGACAGCCAGTCCAGAAGCTGTTTCATCCGTGCTTGCTTCCAACGGCTTCAGTTTCAAGCTGAATGAGCCGCTGCCTTTTTGGTCAGACTCAAATTTGTTTTCTGAGCCGTCTGGGGTGCCGCATGGGGCATCCTCTATTTTTGGATTAGGCGGGAATGTAATGCGTGAGCACCAAACTGTGTAAACGCCATTTGGAACTAAGTTCCTGAAAGAAAGCTCCATCTCTGCGTTTTCATCGTCAACGCTGTAAACTCCAATGCCTGATGCTTCCAGCCATTGTCCCAAATTAAAGCCAAGAGGCTTGCCTTTAGGAAAAGGACCTAGCGGATTTGTATTTATCTTAAACGGGTCATGCTCGGCCGGTGTCGCTGTTGCATAGGCCATTTTTTCTAAATTAGCGGAATCTTTAGCCTGAGCACCCTCTAATCTGATAACCTGGGTAGTCTCGGCTTTTCCCTGTGATTCTTTTGGAGCTGTTCCGTAAAGGGTTTGATAAACTTCGCAGCCGCTTAATAAGAAAACAGAAAATATAAGCGTCGCAATGAAAAATTTTGTTTTAAAATTCATGATGCACCCTCCTTTATTTTAATGAATTAACAATGATTGAAAAGTGTTGTTATTTTAAAATAATAACTTATATTTAAACTTTGCGGTGGTTAAAATATTTTTTTGTGCAAATTGAGAATTTATTTGGGAAAATATGGGCTCGGCGGGACTTGAACCTGCGACCTCTGCCTTATCAGAGCAGCGCTCTAATTGCTCAGAGCCAGCAAATTATGGGCGAGTGATTTGCCTGCAATCCGGCAATTATGCCACTTGCATGCCACTGCTGGCGCCTTCCAAGCTGAGCTACGAGCCCGAGAATTTACCGAAAACACACTTAATTTATAAAGTTTGTTGGGAGTAAAACAACAGAGAAAAATTAAGAAAAGCGCCCTTGACCAGACTTGAACTGGTGACCTTTCCCGGATTTCTCTTACGGTGTCTAACCCATAGGATAACAGCTTCGTAGTTTTTTGCTCGTACGCTCCACCTGCTGAGCTACAAGGGCATACGCTTCAGAATTAGATTTTTGTTTAAATAAGTTTCTATATAAGCTCGAAAAATAACGACGACTTTGACTGTAAGATTTAATCACTTTCTGCCAACTTGATAATTAGCTCGGTAATCACATCGTCATCTTTTGCTTTATTATGGTTTACCCTATATAATCTTTTGATGTTCCTTCTATTTTGACTGGAGCCACTTGGCCTTTGCTCAATAATTGTTTTTCCATGTCTTCTAAATTTGTTTTTAATATTTTCCATAATGCTTTTCCTGTAGACTTGCTCATTGTGATGCGGGCCACCGTGCCATGAGTTACTATATCTATAAATATCAATGAAACAAATCCTTCTTTTTTTAAATCTCCTTTTTCATCTTTTTCTTGCTTGATAGTGCATGCAACCGCCACTTCATCAGCGAAGAGGGGTTTTACAGAAGGATCTATATTTATGCTCATTTGTTGCTTTTGCTCCATTTTCGCCTCCAAAAACATTTTTTTGTATAGAGGAAATTTTCATTATATAAATACATTTGGGATTAAATTATCTCACAAATTCTACGTTTTCCAAGCCTTTGAATGCGTAATCACCTGTGACGAATTTTAATTCCAATTTAATTGAAGCAATATAACCAATGCAGTCTGTAAAGCTGAATCTTTCTTTCAGATTGGCAACCTTGAATTTGTTCGCATCCTTAATTATGTCATCATCAGTACTAATTAGCAATGGGCTAACTAGATTATAGATTCTTTCCGCTTCTTCGCTCCCAAAATTCTTTAGGTAATAGAAATGTAGTTCCACTAAGTTAAAGATTGTTGTGCCGGCTTCTATCGGGATGGTACTGTAATTCCTGTATTTAGGGTTTTGCGAAACTATTTCTATTAGCGCATAAGTATCAAAAAAATATTTCATTCGGATTTCTCCTCTTTTACTTGTCAAAGAGTCTAGAAAGTTTTGAGTCTGATCTATTCCATTCCTTCCTTAGTTCATCCTTCGCTTTTTGAGCGTCTATCTTAAGATGCTTGCCCGCGCCCCATAATCTACTTAAATCAACTTTTGGTATTATCTCAAAAGTCACTTCCTGGCCGACTTTTATATTCCTCTCTTTGACATAATGCGGAGGAACGGTCAAAACAATGCTGTTTCCAGATTTTCTAACTCTCGTAGTTGGCATATTAATCACCTATGTAATACATATGTAATACGGAGTATTTAAATGTTTCTGCGATTTTTTGGAAATTAAATCAGAGAAAAAGGGAAGTTAAAAACAATTAAACTTATCGCATTTTACAATTAGATTGCAATCAATTGCATCTATACCATTGGGGCCAAAACGATAATCATATCTTTGGCAAAATTCATTCTTATTTTCGTTTTCGCACCAAGATGTACATGCCTTCATCCATCCTTGATAATTTACAGTATTTTTGAATATGGCAACTTTCTTTTCACTTGGACAATCATATTGATAATACCAAGGTTTGTAATTACAACCTCCTCCTGTCAATATTTTACATTCACCTGTAAAGATATTATGAGCAAAATACGCATAGATATTCGCAGGGCATAATTCACCAAACCAAATTAATAAAAATAGTCCAATAAAAAGCGTAACGAAAATAAACAAAAAATTGACAATCTTATTAGATTTCTTCTCTTTAACATTAAAAAGAATTCTAACTAATAATAAAACAAAAATTGTGAGAAAAGTCGATTTCCCGATTAGGATTAATAAAAAAGGGTCATTAAAATTTATTATAAATGAAGTGATAAATATGATAACTCCTATCGTCACATAAGTTAAGTTTTTCATAATCTTTACTTAGGATTATTAAAGTTTAAAAACTTTTCTAATCAAAAGGTTAAAGTTTTATTTTTTCAACTTCTGCAAAAATAAATTATATAATTAAAAACTAAAATTTAAATAGTACCTTACTCAATATTTTATTATGTACGAAATTTATACTGCAAATAACAGAACAGAAAAAAGACTGAAAGGTTATATGAAAGAAAGGCGGGATATTCTCAAAAAGCTTCAAAGATTAAAGCAGTCTCCAAGAATGGAAATAGGCGCGCATTCCCTGCATGGGAAGCTGAATGGAAAATGGAGTTGCTGGCTTGGCTCGAATATAAGAATGATTTACAGCATTGATGACAATAACAAGCGGATAATTGTGGAAGCAATAGGAACTCATCAGATATATTAAACGTTCAGCTTTTTTGTTTTGCCCTTGGCAATATTCCTTTCACTCTCCAAAATCTGTTTCATCATATCAGAATTCTGGAGTATCTCTATCGTCTCTTTCATGCCTTCATACTCCTTTTTTGATATAAGTATCATGTCTTGCTTCATAAGGGAACTATAATATATCGGCATTTATATAAGTTTCGAAATATCTGTTTTTCTTTCACGGAATTGCAATACCTTTCGGATTTTATTAGTTTTGAGGTTTGGGATTGGGTAGCTTAATCAAAGCATATTCAAAATTAATGATAAATTAAAATTAATTACATAGTAAAAACTCTGAGGGGCACAAACCTTTCGTTCTCCGGAAAAATCTTCAAGATTTAATGGTTTTTTAAATTTAAAATAATTTGCAATTTCTATAGCTGCAAATTGTTTTTTGTTTTTATAATAACTTAATAAAAATTTTTTTTCGATTTGTGCATTTTTAATAAAATTGTGAATTTTTTTAATAGGCAATTCATAATAATTTGACACTTCACATAAACCAATAACTTTTTTTGTGGGGGCGGTCTCATATACTGCAATTAGTCTATTCTTTGTTTTTGGTAATTTTTTCCTCAATTCTATTGTCTTTTTACCACAAAATATTAAGTTAGAATACTGAGGTTTTATAGAGTATAATGTTATTGACTTCTGATTTTTTAAAAGAGAGGTTAACCTTTTAGAATATGTAGGGGTACTTGGCTTCTCTGCGTATTTCTTGCAGTTCTGCCTCTGTAACCATCTGAGAGCCTTGTGGGTTGAAACCTCTTTTAATGCCACGAATCTTATCAAGATAGACCTTCTTTTTATATCTTACGAATTTTCCAATAGAAATAGCTAAAACATCACCATCTTCATTCATAAAATCTCTTATATCTTCTAACTTAAGGACACCTTTAACTTGAAAACGTTCATATAATTTTTCTGGCGCCCCTATAACAAATTCTTTAACTTTACCTTCACCAATAATAGCTTTTGTAGGCTCTGATTCATAGAACAGAAATGTTTGACCTCTTTTTATATTTGGAATATTAGGAAATTTATAGAATACTTTTTCTTTCCTTAATGATTTTTTATCTAATGATAATTGTGTTTGCTGTCCATCATATAATATCCTATCAGCATATTGTTTTTGTATTGTAGAAATGAAGCAGCATATTCATCTTTAATAAGGTTAATGGGGAAAAATATAGTTTCAATATCATAATTATCTATGACTTTTATGAATCGTTCATTTGCGGATTCTAACGGATAGTAAGAAACAATTATACCAGTTGAACAATTACTATCTCTTATTAGCTCTTTAACTTTTGATAAGACAGAATTGATTGTTTGATTTTTATCTGTATTAACATAAACAAGCGTACGATAAGCTTCTTTGATATAAATATGCTTTTGTACAATGAAGTGCCACGAATTGGTACCTATAATTTTATACCCTCTCAAACGAAATAGGTAATTCATAACAAAATCTTGAAATTGATTTTTATCTAAGGATTTGTAAATATTTATTTTACTCATGTAATATTCTGATTTATCGGTTCTGTAGTTAAACGGAAAAACCCCATCTAACAAAAATCCATATTCCTTAAAATAATCTAAAAGTAACTCAACTTCTTCTTCGGCGAATGTTACAAAAATTTTTGTCAAGCCTTTTTCAGTCCAAAAATCTAATAGCCTATTAAGTAAATAAGGACCAAAAGAGTGTCCTTTATATTTTTCTTTAATATAAAATGTTTTAAGCTTCACTGTAGAAATACCTTGCGATTCTATACCGGAAATTGCACAACCAGCTATTTCCCCATTTGCATCAATTAGTAGGCACTCTACCTCTTTGCGTTTTATCTTATCAATTTGCCCGCTAAGCCAAGTTTCTATATTTGGATAGTATTTCTTTAGTTCTAAAACTAATGGGATTAACTGATTTTCATCACCTTCCTTAAAATCTCTAAATTGTAACATATGAAGAATGGGATACTTTTAGCTTAAATAGTTTGCCCACAAATGTCCAGTGGTAAGGAATGAAATATTTTTCTAAACCTCCACTTCCCTTTCTACCACAACCTTCCCCGTCACACTCCTCAACATATGACTTATGACTTCCAAATCATAAAACTTCTTCAACTCAAGCCTTCCTTTCACTCCAACAATTATCGGGTAAGTGCCAAACTGCCTGCAAAAAGTTGTGTTGCCGTCATAAATCTCAGCATAGCATTCTTTTAAAATAGTTCCTTTTGGAATCACTCTCTGAAGCATTGGCCAATCTATTTTCTGCCTTATTTCGTTTCGCCATTTCCAATAAAGTTTTTTATTTTTCCTCAAAAATTTGTCTTTGCCTTCGTTAAACAGGGAAGTGCCTTCAAAGATTGCAACCTGCCTAATATTTATTCTTCTCAGCATCAACCCTTCGTCATAAATTCTTTTGAGCCATTTCATATTTTCTTCATGTGTTTTCTTGCTTTCTCCTCTCAAACCAAATATTATGTTAATACCTGGCAGAAATCTTGGCATTCCATCCTCGCCTCTCTCAGCCCCGTATTTATTCAATATCTTGGTAGCTTCATAAGCAATCTGCGGAGGGGTATTGAGCGTATTGGCTTTGACAACTTCAATATCAAATGACTCAACTCCAAAAGCAGCGATATTGCCGCTTGTGCAGTATTTCACAATCGCTTTTGTTATCTCAAAATCATTTTTCTTGTCAAGAACAACTTTGACAGGATTAACATTATCAATATGCAATACCTTTATCTCGGGGCAATCATTGCGGATTTCTTTTAGCAAATCAACAGCATAAGGAAAAGTATAGAAGCAAGTCTGTTTGCCCAGCCTAAAATATCTGCACCCAAGGCTATAAAATTCAATAATTTCTTTTAAGACATTCTCTTTCTCTCTAAATTCAACCCTGTTTTTGATGGGCTCTGTGCAAAAACTGCATTTTCCAATATCACATCCGTGTCCTGTCTCAATTTCAATCATCCTATAATCTGGAATCTGCTTTGCAATTTGGGCTCCTCGAATAGCATATTCTTTCACATCATCATACTTGAAATTAAACATTGAAAAATCCACTTTATCGAAAACACCTAAATCCGCTTTCTCAAAAAATCTGCCGCCAAAAAGCTGAGTTCCAAAAACAGCAGGCCCTGTAAGTATTTTTCTACATCTCAATTCCCTAATCATTGGAATTACCTCATGCAATGTCCCAGGAACAGCAGAAAGATACTTTCCAGGAACATGCACCCCAAGAACAACAATTAAGGTGTCAGTATTTTCCAAGACTTTTTTAACATTTTCATAATTAGCTGTTAAATTATAAATTGTAATGTCTGTTTTTTGGGATGGCCTTGTATTTTTGGAAATGCCATTATGTTTTCTCCAAAGCCTTATATCATCAATTGTCAAATAATAAGCATCTTCATTGAGGTAGCCTGCAATGTATCTTGGATATGTGCCAAGGTAAGGTGGTACCCCTAAGCCGGCAGGCTCGTCTGTATAGCAGTCTAAAATTGTAATTGTCATAATAATCTGAGTTATTTTTCTAATTAAAAAGTTTTTGCAGTTTGATTATGATAATGAATTATAATCTTTTTGAAAAACAAATCACTTCTTTTTGCATATAAACATGCAGTGGTCTTTCTGAAACGGCTCGAGAAACCTGTAATCAATTATCTTCAGAGTCTTTTCCAACACGAGCATGACTTCCTTAAAAATATGCTTTGGCTGCTTTGTGACGTCAATGCTTCTTGCCTTTACAGTCAGCAGGGCATACCCTTCATCCTTCAGGAATAAGCTAATATTTTTTAGGAAAATTTCAACCTGATTTTTTTGAGCAACGTCTTGGTAAATTACATCAACGGCAGATACCCTTTCCTTTAATGCATCCAGTTTGTTAGCGCTTGCCAGTACTGGAGCGATATTTTTTCTTTTATAGCACAAAAAAATTAGGTCTCGCATTACTCTTGGAGCAATATCGACAGCAAAAATAAAGCCCCCATTTCCGATAATATCTGAGACATGACTGACAGTGGTTCCAGAAGCAGAGCCAAGATATAATACAACATCACTTTTTCTGATTCCAATATTTGGGGTGCCCTTTAGTATCGAAGCGGCAAGCTTGCTTTTGAAAGCATCCCATTCTCTATACTCAATTTCGTCTTGCTTAACAAGCTTTTCTCCATAAACATCTTGGCCTGTAGCTAAATTTATTGTATAAAGTTGAGTGGTCCTTCCTTCTTTGCTTTCATACACTTCAAATATTTTTGACTTATTTATCATTTTCTATGCAAACTTTTGCTCCAGTTCTTTGATTAGCTTATCTCCAATGAAATTTCCCTTGAAGTAATCAACCTTTGATGCTATTGCTATCTTGTCTGCTAATGCCCTTGCAATCTTGCCGTGCATGCTGTCAGGGGCATTGGCGATAAGGAGATGATTCACTATAAGTCCATGCCGTGGGGGCTTTGCGCCAGTTTTCAAATGCCTGAACAGTGCCTTTTCTGCGCCCAGTATCTGAATTGTGGAGGCGGGCATTTCACTTAGCCTTTTAAAGCTACCAGCATGTTCTATTAATTTTGCTCCCAGATAAGCTCCGCAGATGGCCTTGGTATTTGGGCAGAGTCCATCCATCAAAGTTGAAATGTACTCTGTGTTGTTTTTCCTTAATTCATACAAATTATTAATTTGGCGGGTTAATTTCCTTATTGGCTCTAAATCTTCTTGTTTTAAAACTGCTCCAATTGAATCGCCTACCTCAATTTTTAATTCTCTAAGCAATTCACTTTTTTCTTTTTCGAGAATTTCTTTTACAAATTCCTCATGATTTGCAGTTGATACGGAGAATTCCGGATTGTATAGCTCATACCACTCCCTCAATCTTCTCACAAGAATGCTAATTGCCTTGTCAATTTCGTCAACTGAGTTTACAGCATTCATAAGCAAGGTATCAGCGCTTACAGAATTTTTTAAGTCATGTTTCGTTAATGCAAGATTTTTGCTATAAAAATCATTGAAAAATCTGCTGTTTTTGAAATGGAGCAATATTCTTTTTAATGTTTCTTCATCTGGCACTTCAATATTTTTATGGATACTTTTTATTTTTTCAACAAGCTTATCCTTATTTTTGCAGTCTTCCAAATTCTTAAACAATAATTCATCAATTATCTTAAACTCCTCATTAAAGACAAATACTCCGAGTATATTTGAAAATAGGTACATGCAGCATAGAAGTGATTGTTGTTTTTTAAAGGTGTCGGAAAAAGATATATTACAATAATCTATATTATTAACTGAAGTGTGGCTTTTTGTCCCAAAGTTGATCAATTTTGATGATTTTGCTCATTTGATTAAAATCCATTTAAGAAAAATAGAATAAAAAGAAAAAACATTCCGACAGCGCAACTTGCAAAAATAAGAAACAATTTATGCTTAAATATAGGATAATTTCAAGTTTTTCTTTGGTGGCTAATTTAAATAATGTTTACGAAACACAACAACCTAATTTCACCTTCGGCAGATTTGAGTACATTCAAGATAACCTGGGACACTGCAACCTGTCTTGTTGCCGCAGTATCCGACACCACACCCCTCTATGCATGTTTGGATACGAGTTTTCTCATCAACAGGTTTATTATCAAATGCGCCTTTTAGGAACACGCATTTATTGGACTCGCAAACTGATTTGGGTGCAGGCGCGCATTCCCTCAACATTATCGGTTCTTGATTACATTGTGTGTGGTATGCTTCTAATTCAGCATACAACGCATTTTCAGTCATATTGTTCACAAGTTTGAAACATGCAAATTCAGCATAATTTTCAAGTTCAAGTACCTGGCAATCGGAGTCTCGAGTACAGTAATTCGCGACTGAAAAGGCTTGCTCAAGCTCGCTGTGCCAAACTTCACACGACTTGCTTGTTACAGAAAATGATTGAAAATTAGTGTATGTCATGAATGAAAAAGCCAAAAGTGGAATTATGCTTAACATGAGCGAGAGAAAAATAATCGTTGCCATTTTCTCTTTTTTGAATTTAGCGCGAAAAGCTAAAACGGCACTTAATGCAAACCCGGCAAACCCAACAAGAAATCCGATGGGTGCAACAATACCGTATTCATCTCTACCCACGGAAACCAAAAGGATAACATATGATACCAAGACGATCACCAGAGCCATAATGGCAAGTACACGTTTTTTGTTTCTGACGAACTCTATAATGCTAGCAACAGGATACGACAAAAGAATGATTAGCGGTAGAAAAACAGACCATGGAAGTAAACCAAAGAATGGATTGCATCCACAGTGCCATCCAGTTACATCTATAGGACACCTAGCACAAGTAGTCGAAATAATTCCAAAAAAAACAACAAGAACAAAAAATACTAGGGATGCAATCATTTTAAATTTACTTGGAGTGAAAAATCTATGCATGTATTTATAGTATGAATAAATTTCTTTTGCCATTATTGATAAATCCTTTTTGTTTACAATGAGATTGTCGAAGGTCAAGTTTTTCTTTTGTAGCAAATTCTTTGAAACCTATGATACAAATATTAGTATATTTCAACAATTTTCTTCAGACCAGAGCCGTCGGCATTGATTATTTTGATGCTAGCATGGCAGGATAAGCTGAAAATTAAACCTAGTTTCGAAGACTTCATTTGAGTTAAGGATTTATGAATAAATTTCTTTTACCATTATGGTATTTAAGCTTTACTATTTTTTTCTATTTATTTTACTATTCGTTTAATGTTGCGACTGCTAATTTCTGTACCTTTTGACTTTTTGGATTTCACGTAATTTCCAATAAATTAATAAATAAAAGGGTTAAAAGATTTAATATGACACTGGTTTATATAACATGTAAAGACCAAAAGGAAGCTGAAAAAATATCACTTCATTTACTAAAAGAAAGACTTATAGCATGCGCTAATATTTTTCCTATGAAAAGCATGTATTGGTGGAATAATAAAATTACGAATGATAACGAAAATGTTATTATCGCAAAGACAAATGAAAAAAATTTTAAAAAAATGGTTGAAGAAGTGAAAAAACTTCATTCTTATGAAATTCCCTGTATTTTAAAGATAAATGCGGCTGCAAATAAGGAGTATGAAGATTGGGCAAACAAAGAGATGAGATAATATTACGGCGTTAAAAATAATTCAAACGAAAAATCAAAAAGTTTTTTTAGGCCTTACATTTTCAACATTCGGCCACTTTTCAATTATCGCTTTTCCGTGCTGGTCTTTAAGTGATTGTATTATTCCTGCATATGCAACTCGAGTAGGCACTATAAAATCTCCAGACCTAACATCAAAGGCAAGTCCATCAGTTAGAGCGTCCTGAAAATATGTCGGGGTAAAGCAAAGCCTCATGTATTGTTCCCTCAGTGTCGGGTCTCTCAAAAATTGAGTTGGAATTACGCTAAGATTTATGCCTCCTCCTGTATCTGAAAAAATAATATTCTCGGCTTCATCTGGGAGTTCTCCATAAGGATCTTTCGCTTTTATTCCGATTCTAAGAAGAGCAGGAACTATTCCAAGCTCTCTAGCTATTCCGTTTGTCACATCTGCAACATTATATCTTTTAGGCATATTTTGGTTATCAACGCTAAAATACTTAAGTGGATTTAATTGCCCGTCTTTTGTATCGACAAGCAGCATCAGGTCAATATCCCCTGGTATATTATCTTTTCTTGCTAACGATCCATAGAGCAATACTTCTTTAACTTGTCCTCTTAATGGAGATTCTTCAAATATTGCTCTTGCAATGCTTCTAGCGCTTTCCATAAGCTGCCTTTCTCTGTAATCCCAAGAGTCAACATGAGTTAGTATATCTGCCCGTTCCTCCAATAAATCCTGAGCACTGCTATAACAATCTCCTCTGTAATAGTGGTCCTTAATAATCATTAGGAAAGTTTTTATGCTATTTCTATGCCCTAAAAGAATCTGGCTAATATCGTCTGAGTCTTGAATTAGAATAGGAGTGCCATCTGGTGTAAATATCCCAGAAGACCTAGTAAACCATATACCTGTTTTTCTTGCTTCTGAATAAACCCTTACATCAGAAAATTTATTTCCATTTACGGGAAATTCGTCAGGCAAGAAGTATCTTGGCGCGCGGAATTTTGTTTCAAGAGTAAAAGCTTCTGCTCCGTTATTGCCATGTCCTACTGAAGTTACAAATCCTTTTTGAAAAGCATATGAATTGACAACTTGCTCTACTCCTGTGCCAAATTGTCTTTCTAATGCAACGCATCTTTGGGCATGGTCCTCAACCAATTCACCTGAATAGTCTGCCGGGTTTTGGTTGAATTTAGACTTTGAATGCTCAATTTCATCTCCAGTAAATACACAGTCATGTGGCTTTCCTTTTATGTAATCTATACCAATTCCTGTGTCAAGCCTTATCCAATGACTTCCGTTTCCCGAAGGGTCTACTAACTTTCCAATGTCTGTATCAGAATAATAAGATGTAGCAAGAACTACTTCAGGGCTAAACAATTGTCCCAAAAATATTGGAGCTTTAGGACTTTTCCCAAATCTAACATAACTTGTCTTAAATACCTTAACCATATTCCCCTATTGTGGGAATACAGATTGCCTTTTAAAAGTATCGCAATTCTCACCCTATATGACTAGATAAGCCCATCTTTCTTATTTCTTTGATTTTAATCTTTCTAATGAATAAAACGAAATGTCCTTCTGAACATTGTTCTTTATGTATCGCTTCGCTTATTTAATTGAACACGAGCCACTAAAAATTGTAACCAAACAATATTGTTCTTATTTTTCTTGCAAAATACTTAGAAGCTTGAAGTAATTTTTCAATGGAAAAGGTGGAAATAAATGCCGAAATTACAATCAAAAATCCTCCGGCAATAACGTTAAACGGCACTTCTTCCTTAAGAACAACAAATGACAAAATCACTCCAATAATTGGCCCAAAAAGCAATATTATGCTTGATGTTGATGACTTAACGCGGTCGGCTGTATAGCTTAATAATGTATATGGTATGAGTGTGGATACTACAGATAATACTGTTAGTATTAAAAAATGATAAATCTTTATATTAGTAAATCCCACAGGATTGCCAAAAAGTATAAGCAGAGGCAAAAACATTGCAGAATTCAGGAGGAATATCCAAAAAGTTTTCCTATAGTGATTTCCATTTGCCGAGTATCTGTTCATTACAATGTAGCCTGCCCATAGCAAGGCGGCAGATAGAACCATTAAATCGCCTAAAATGCTGTAATCTTGGAGGTTTAATTTTGACCAAAACACCAATACAATGCCAATTAAGCTTATGGATGTGGCAGCAATGTCCGTAGCAGTTATTTTTTCTTTCAAAAAAAATCTTGCCATAAGGAGCAGCATAACAGGATAATTAAGAAATAAAAATAGCGCAGTGCTTACTTCAATATAATAAAAAGACTGGAAAAACAACGCCATGTCTGCAACTAAAAACAAAGACAAGAAGAAGAAATGCTTAAATTCAGTTTTTGAAATGGAAAATAAATCGCTTAGTGAGCTTCTTTTAAGCATGCACACAATAAAGGGAAAGGATATAATTAAGAATAAGAATCTGAATGTCAATACCGCAATTGGGGACAATACCCCTATTAGCATTTTTGTTAAAATTGCGGGAAATCCAAAAAGTACGGAAGCAATAAAAACCAGTAATTCGGGTGATTTCGATTTAAGCATGAACTGATGGGTTTAGCGATAATTTAAAAATGTTGAGATTAATATAACAAAAACTTTATTAAACAATGGCTCCAGAGCATTATGAAGTGCAGATAAAAAATGTTTAAAATTGTAAAAGAGGTGCGGGATATAAGGAGGTTCAATCAGATACTCTTAGTTCTTTTTGAGGAAGGATTTGAATTCTTATTGTCCAAAATAAACCTTAATAGGTATATTCCATTGACAAAAAGGCTAAGGGCAAAGCTTAAAAGAGACGACAACCTCAAGACAGAAGTAAGGTTAAGGAGGACTCTTGAGCGACTAGGACCGACATTCATAAAATTCGGCCAGGTACTAAGCGTAAGGCCTGACTTGGTGCCAAAAGAATATTCTAAAGAGCTGGAAAAGCTTCAGGACAAAGTTCCTCCATTTCCATTTAGTGATGTGAAATCAATTATCGAAAGGGATTTTGGCAAAAAGATAGAACATATTTTCCTTCATTTTGAAAAAAACCCGATTGCTTCTGCATCCATCAGCCAGGTGCACAAGGCAGTTTTGAAAAATGGCAACAAGGTTGCTGTGAAGGTTCAAAGGCCTGATGTAAAGCGAATAATGGAAACGGACATCGAGATAATGTATTATTTTGCAACTCTTCTTGAAACCCATGTGGAGAAGATAGGAAGATTTAAGCCGGTAAAGATTTTGGATGAGTTTAAGGAATGGACAGAAAAGGAGCTGGATTTCAGGCTGGAGGCAAGAAACGCAAATAGGTTTGCGCAGAACTTTAAAGGAAGCCAAACTGTTCATATCCCGCGAGTATACGATGAATTGACGAGCGAAAGAGTGCTGACTTTGGAATTTATAGACGGCATTCAGCTGCACGATATAAACACCGTAAAAAAAAGGAAGCTAAACTTTGATGAGATAATTAAAAATAGCTTTAACGCAGTGATGACTCAAGTTTTTGTTCATGGAATTTTTCATGCAGATCCGCATCCGGGCAATATTCTAATCTTGAAAAATAATGCTATCGCATTTGTTGATTTCGGCATTGTGGGCTACTTCAGCGAACACTTGAAGAACAAGTGCATAGACTTGCTGTATGGAATTATTGAACAGGATGAGGAATCCATAATGGAAACTTTAATAGGCATGGGCATGGAGAGCTATAACTTAGATTACGAGCAGTTTAAGTCAGATATAGGATTTATAGTCCAGCCATTGCAGAGTTCTTCAATAAAGGACATTAAAATTAGCATAGTTTTGGAAGAAATTCTCGATATCGCCCTAAGGCATAAGCTGAAAGTGCCGGCATCTTTCGTTCTGTTTGGAAAAACTGTAATCACACTGGAGGGCATCGCAATCGAGTATGATCCTAAGTTCAAGATATCTGAAGCAACAAAACCATTTATTGACAAAATCATGGCAAGGAGGACAAACCCCCTTTATGTGTGGAAAAATCTCCTGTACAACATTAACAGATACAAAAAATTTGCCGAAGAATTTCCTGCCAAGGCGGAAAGGGCGCTTGATAGAATACAAAGAGGCAGAATAAAAGTCGATATTGAAGACACGGATATAAAGAAATTATCCCTTGAAATTGACAGAAGCAGCAACAGAGTTGCTTATGGGTTGCTGATAGCGGCTTTGCTCATAACCTCTGCTTTGCTTATCCAAGTGGATATAGGACCATCTATTCTAGGAATCCCGTTTTTGTCTTTCTTCAGCGGATTCTTCGCATCATTACTTGCATTTATTTTATTTGTGTCAATTGTAAGGGAAAGTTTGAGGCACTGGTGATAAAATGCCACTAGCAGTAACCCATGTTTTGCTAACTATCATATTAGTTGATTTATACCGGGATTATGTTGCAAATCATAAAAAATATTTTACTTTACAAACAGTTTTTATTGCGGGTTTTGCAGGCCTGCTGCCGGACATAGATCTACCCTTTGACTTATTGCTTAATTTTTTTGGATTGAGCGTGCCGCATGGAACTATCACGCATACCCCATTATTTGGCTTAATATTCTTAATTCCAGCATTTATTCTGTGGCATTACAAAAAGCATAAAATCGCTGTGTATTTTTTCGTTACTTGCTTTGGAGTCTTGCTCCACATTTTCCTTGATTACCTCCTTGGTGGAGGTTATCACAGCGGCATTTTCATTTTTTATCCTTTTTCGAATGTTACATTTAAACTGCATCTGTTAAGTAAATTAAATATGCCAAATATAACTGCTGCAATGGACGCAATAATCTTGATGCTATGGCTATGGCATGAAGAAATAAGGCATAAGATAAGCGATTTTATTTAAACACCTAAATAAACCCGAAATTCCTCATAAACCTCACAACCAAAGCAACTAAGAACACGATGCCCATTGCTGTGAATATATTGCTTTTTTTCTTGTCTTTCATGTAAATAATGCCGCCTGCAAGAAATGAGGCTAGGGTCATAGAGAGCCATTTCCAAGCATTGCTTATGCTTATATAGAATAAGAATGCAGATACTAATGCAAAAGGCACTGAAACTTTTAAGATTAGTTTCCAATCATAGTCTTCTTCCATTTTTTACTGATAAGCTTTCAATAACTTTTTAGTGGATAACTGTCCCTTTAAATGCCTTTCCATCCAGCAAATTCTCAAAATTTCTTAAATTTTTCCCGATTATAAAAACCTTTAATCCTAACATTTCAGCTTTTCTCGCAGCAACAGGGTCAAAAGGCGCATTCATGCCAGCCACCCACTTCCGGCTTATTAAGTTTGCGTATTTACTCCAGCTTATATTTTCAATTTTCTCAGTGCCTTTGAACTTATTTGGATCTTTCTTATAAACATAATCAATATTGCTCATATTTATGATTTCTTTAACGCCCAGATTCTTAGCCAGAAGCACAGCATCATAATCAGTGCTCCAGCCGGGAATCCAGCCTGCTGCTACAAGAATATTTTTTTTGAATTTTATGCCTTCATTTGGATTAGCAATAAGAGGGTCTTGGGCATTTTTTCCAAAAATATACCGTATAAGCAGCGCATTCAGCCTTGTTGCATAAATACCCAACCAGTCAAGCTCTTCATTTTTAAGATGGGAGATTTCAGAAGCTGCATTTTGGAAATTTCGCGCCAGCCTGCCGCCGCCGCAATAAACTGCAAATTTGTAGCCCTTTCTAATGTATTTTTCGATAGTTTCTCTAAACATCCTGAGGAAACCAGTATCTACCGCATCTGGCACTATTAAAGAACCTCCTAAAGATAAAACAATTATTTTTGGCCTCATTGATTTTGTTAAGTCTAATCTATGAAAATCACAATATATAATAATGTTGCTACTTCAATTTCCAATTCCGATAAATGTTACGCCAATTATTATAAATCCTATCCCAATCCATTTAAGCTTATTCATTTTTTCTCCCAAGAACTTCATACTTAGCAAGCAAATCCAAATATAGCTCAGCGAGACAAATGGGTACAGCACAGACAGGTCGCCTCCCTTTAATGCCGGAATAAAAAGCAGAGTCCCAATGGCGTACAAAGCTACACCGGCAAAAAGATGATAGTTGGTCGTTAGTGAGCTAAGCTTTGATAAGCGCTTTTCGGATGCCTTTTTGAGTAGTATTGGCCCAAAAGCTCCTACAAGGGATGCGCAAATCACAAGTGAAATTGCCCATAATTGCGTTGCCATTTTATATACCTCCAGGAACAGAGTCCTTGCTTCCATAGCCTATCAAAACAATTCCAATAATAATTGATGATATACCCATCCACTTTAAATTATTCATTATTTCTCCCAAAAATTTGACGCTTAAGAAGCTTACCCAGATGTAACTCGTTGCAATTATAGGATACAAAACAGACACTTCTCCTCCCCTAAAAGAGATTATCAGCAATGTTCCACCTACAACATATAGCAAAATTCCGCCGATAATGTAATAATTAGTCATGATGCTTATAGGATCAGAAGTCAGGTTTGAAGAGCCTTTTTTCCAAAGTAATTGCGCTGAAGATGTTAAAAGCGTGGTAAACAAAACCAATAAAGCCGCCCAAGATTTAGTTGCCATTTGCATCTTGGAAGATTGTTTATTTTTATATTTATTGGTTCTATATTGGGATTACTACATTTTTTTTTCATTTTTTTGATAGGGTTTCTGAAATCCTACGTTGATAGGTCTGAAGGTGTAATAATTCTTCATTACTAGGCGGATTACTTATTAAGTACTCAATACCCCTCCTACCGTGTTTATCAATAATTGGCTTCACTAATTGGTAACCAATTCTGTAAGGTATGTCGTCATCTAGGTATTCGATTTTATACCGTGGCCACTTATGTTCTTCAGTTTTGTGTTCTTGCTTAGCCCCCTTTATTCTGAAATATTCTGCAATACCTTCTCCAATTACTTTGTATCCAAATCTATCACGTATAATTTTTGTAAACGGATTTCCAAGATTTAATTTCCAATTACCGGCACCTAAACCTTCATTTAACTTATCTGCATAGAAATGTCCAAGTTCATGACCCAAGGTTGTTTCGATATTTTTAGCTAGCGTAAAAGTAAATATTTTAGCAAAAATGTTTTCCAAATTATCTTCGGGCGTAACTAAAATGCCGGTAGTAAGATAAATAGTATCTTCTTCTGGTTGGTATTCACCAGCTTTGCCTAAAGACAGCGGGGATGAAGAATCCAAGTTTCTATATCTTACATCTGGAATTCCAAAATGCTTAATACCAATATTTCGTTCTTGTGACTCAATAATCCTTGCTAGATTCTTTTCTACATAAGGTTGTATCGCTCTATTGCCCCTAATTTGATATCCTGAGATTACACCTACAAAACCCAAAGCAAGTGCAGATGCCACAACAAAGTTCTTACTAAATCGCTTCATAGAATATAGAGAATAAAACAATTATTTTAAAATTTAACTAAAAATATTTATTCAAAATTTCTATTTCAGCATCACCTCAATAAAAGCAGAGTAAGCCGGCCTTGTCACAAAAACACCAATGGTGACTCCTATGATTGTGGTTATTGCAAATCCCTTCAGCAAGCCAGCCCCTGCAAATATCAACGGAATCATAGCCACAACAACAGTTAGGTAAGCAAGCATAATAATCACGAAAGCTCTCCTGACTTTTTCTTTCCAGTTGTAGACGGTCGCTGTTTCGCCTTTTAAAGTTTCATCAGTTATTACAATCTGGTCATCTACGCCAGTTCCTATTGCAACCAATATGCCTGCTATTGCCGCCAAATCAATATTCCATCCTATGAAAGCGGCAACCCCCAGCAAAATTATAACCTCAGAAAGCATTGTTATAAAAATAGGGATTGTAATGAGAAGTCTTCTGTACCTTATTGCGATAACGATTGCAACTGCAACAATTGCAAGCAATGACATAAGTATCGCATTATTAACAAAGCCCTCTCCTAATACTGGAGAGATAGCGTCAGTTTTTACTATGTTTAGTTTCACAGGCAACGAGCCGGTTATAAGAATAGTCTGCAACCTTTTCATATTTTGCAATGAGTTGGAAATTGCATCTTGTTTATTTGCTCCCGCTCCGGAACCGGAAATGGAGATTTGTGTAACTGCCTGGCCTTTCAAATCAGCCCCTATGTTTAACTCATCTACTTTTTTGTCGTCTAAGTAAAGCTCTAATTTTTCACTTAAGTACTCGCTTCTCCTAGTTTCAGGATCATAAACAACAGCCAAGTCCTTAGTTGTTTCCGCCTGTCTTTGGGCAGCTCCTTGGCTTAGAGTGATCGCGAATCTAAATCTGCAAAACCATTGGGGCCCAGAAGGAGAGCAGCCAGTGGATGGATCTATTCCAGCCTCAGTTGCGCTCCTTGCAACATAGACTATATCATTGCCTCCTCTAAAAACAGTCTTGTTGGCGATTTTAGCTTCAAACTTGCCTTGTTTAGCCAATAAATCCCTTATCTCTTCTTCTGTTGCTCCAGCTATTTCAACAACTACATACTGATTTTGGCTTAAGTCGCCTGCTTCCCTTATGACTATGTCGCTTAATCCATAGACATTAAGCCTCTCTTTCATATTGTCCATCAAAATACTTATGTCATTTTGGGTTAACTTTATCTCTGGTTGCAATAGAATTCGAGTGCCGCCTTGCAAATCAAGACCTTTTCTAATATTGTTTTTTGGGGCATCATAAACCCTCAAGCCTATGTCATGAGTTCCCTTGCTTATTTGCTTTGTTTTTGGAACTAATATTTTTTTTGTTATTGTCTCGTTAATTATTTGCGTTGTGCCGTTTATTGACTCATTATATTGTTTAACATCTGTCACATTTTTTTCTTCTGTTTCATTTAATTGAACCGTCTCAAATTTTTCGAGTGTAATCAGCCTGTATGCACCCTTTGATGTTATAATTTGAATTGACTTATTAGGGGGGATTGCAGAAAGATACTGATAATACTCTTCTACATCATTTATTCTCTGATTATTAATAGAGATTATTCTCTCTCTCGCAACTGGCTGCACATTTGGCTTTGGCTGCGGAATGCCGGCAATGCTCGCAGAGCTGTTTGCTAATACACCTCTTATTGCCAGCCCTTGTTTCATTGTTGGGTGTATTGCTATAACTGATATTATGATGAATGCTGCGAGTAAGATTACTCTCCAGTTTGTTATTAATCTCCTTAGTTTGTAGTTCATATCGAGATTCCCTTCTTTGCCTTTCTTTCAATATAAAGCCTTAACAAGCCAACATTTTGAATCCATGTGTTAAAGATGTCCGCGATTAAGCCCAATAGCAAAATAAGCATTATCTGCCTTATAACCTCTGATTGAGTAACAAGCATGGCAACTGTGACAGCCACGATTGCCGTCAAAGTTTCAGTCATGCCAGTTTTTATTGAGCTTATTATCCTGTCCATAATAGTTCCCTCTTTTCTTTTGAGGACCCTCACAGTCAGCAAAATGTCCGTATCGACAGAATATCCTATCAGCATTAGAAAGGCTGCAATTCCAGCTGTGCCTATTCTTGCGCCAAGCAGATTCATTGCAGCTAAAGCAAAAACCATGTCGGAGAATGCAGCAAGTATAATTGCAGCGCTTGGTATAAAAGTCCTAAAATAAATAAACACAACCAAGCCCATAAACAAGAAAGCAACTGCCATCGCGATTAAAGATTCCTTAAAAAAACTTGCTCCCAATGAAGAGCCAACCACCTCAATCCCGTAATCCACTTTGCTTAAATCAATTCCTAATTCGTCTTGAACTGCATTCAATAATTTTTGAATCTCTTCCTTATCATTGCCATCTATATCTATCTCAGCTATAACCCCGACAATAGTTCCAGCACTTCTTAATGTTCTTACATTGACGTCGTTATTTGGAAATCTTGAATAGATGCCACTTTCAATTTTGTCAATGTCAACACTCTGGTCAAACGGAACTGTTAAAGTAACGCCGCCTTTTAATGAAACATCCCTTTTGGCAAAATCACCTGTTTTGTAAACTTGGTAGCCAATCTGAATTAGCGACAAAATTAATATTAATAAAGGTATGAGAAGCAACACCTTATATTTTTTATCGTATATATCAAATAGAGTTTTTAATAGTCCTTTTTTCTCTTCTTCCATTAATCAGACCCCTCAAGAGATTTTAAAGAAATGAGAATGATTAATAAAGGTTTTGAAATTAAGCTCTTTTCTAAAAAATGCGGCAAGTAATATTTAAAATAAAAGTAATCTTTTTATAAGAAATAAAAGTTCATATTAGTTATGAAACATACCATGATTCTTAGTAGCATATTCGCTTTGCTTCTAATGGGCTGTGTTATTACTACTGTTTCTTATGATGGAAGTAAAAGATATATATTTCAAGAAGGTTCAGGTCAATATGTACCAGATTATGATGAACATGGAAATAAAATTTATTTTTTTAGTTTTCCTTTTAAAGTTTATAATCCAACTAACTCTACAGTCATATTAAAATTTCAAGATATTGGAATTGAATATTCATCTCGAAAATCTTGGTTTGATGAGAATAAAAAAATAAAAATTTGGGAAAAATCTCATAAATCTTTAAATGGAGATACTATCGAATGCTTAAGCACAGATAATAAAAGTTTTTTTAATTTTTTTATACTAGAACCTTGGAAAGTGAAATACTTTTGGTTATGTAGTCGAGACAGACCTAATTCTAGTGAAAATGTTATATGGTATTATGTTGATTACTTGTCTTGTAAGAATGCTGACGTGAACAATATCAATATCAAAACTGATTGCATACCTGAGTACTATAGTCTTTCATTAACAAAATAATACAGATCCTCACAGGATTCCTCTCCCTAAAATACTTAATTTTTCAATCAAATTCCTCTCTATGTTAAATCACCTCAAACATTGTTTCAACTATCAAATTATGATTTTATTTTCTATATTGAAAATAAGCACTGGACATGCTTGGGTGAAATATTTAAACCAAAAATCATTTACTTAGTTTTAACCAAGAAAAAGCGGTGATTTAAAATGGAATTTGATTTATCTCAAATAAAATTGAGCCATAATGATGTAAAAAGGGGACTAGTTTTGCCTAAAACTCCATCTGAAGAATTAGCAGAATTTATTGGGATTCTAACTGGTGACGGCTTTATCAATTATTATGCTAATAAGAAAATTTATATTACAGACATTGCAGGGAACAAAAATTTGGATAGGGAATATTTAGAAGTCTACATAAGTAATCTCATTAAAAAATTATTCAATGTAAATTGTAAAATATATTACAAAAAAAATCAAAAATCTATTTGCGCTAGATTATTATCCAAAGGTATTTATAATTATTTGGTTTTGGTGGGATTCAAAGATGGAAAGAAAGAACAAATAGGAATTCCAAGTTGGATATCAGAGAATGACAATTTAATGACATCATTTGTCAAGGGGTTAATAGATACTGACGGGTCTTTGATGCTAACAAAAAAACCTTCGAAGATATCATTATTTTATCCAATAATAAGCATCAAGGTAAAGAGTAAAGTTTTGGTTGAGCAAACTGGAAAATTTTTTGAGAAAATTGGATTTAAAGTTAACATAATAAAAGATAAGCTTTGCATTGACAAAAGAGGATACAAGGACACGTTAATTTCTTCTGTCATTATATCCGGAAGAAAAAATCTAGACTTGTGGATGGTTAAAATAAATTTCAGAAATAAAAGACACTTAGATAAGTACTCTTATTATGTTAAAAGCAAAGATATGGGGCGGATGGAACTTTCAGCCAACCTGCCAAAGGCAAGCTCTTTTGAATCCATGATTGTGGAAGAACACTGAACGTGAACCTTTCACCACGGTATCTGGTAATCATTGCCCAAAGGCCTATAATACCGAGATACTTCAGCCGTGTGCTCTCCCAGGCTTTGCCAAATACAAGCAATGCTTGAATTTTTGAGCTACCGCCCCATAGAATTCAAGAACAAGATAATAATTTAAAAGGCTTTCGCTTCAAATACCTTCATCACTTAAATCCTCAATGTCTTCTTCCTCAACATTAGGCTCTTCACCATTACCCTCTTCGGTAGGAATATTCGTTCTTATTTTAGTGTCTTTTTCTGTGCTTGCAACATCAGCTTTTCCTATCACTTCAAGCTTGCCCATCCTGCCTGTTGTTAGCTGCATCTCACCTTGCCATTCGCTCACATAGCCACTTGTCAAGTGCACCTTATCACCGGCTTGCACTTTTTCTATATCCTCATTCCATAATGTAAGCTTTATGTCGCCAGTTTCATCCTTGACTATTGCAGTTGCTACTTTTCCCGGCTTTCCAAATTTCTGAAATTCACGGGAAGCGCCTACATCAACAACATCCACAACTACTTCAATGTTGCCCTGCTTGGGTTTTAAGTCTCTTATTTGCATTTTAGAATAAATTATGGGGATTTCTATTTAAATTTATCTGGAATTTCAATGTTTCCACATACATTCACGCCAGGACATTGAAATGAAAAAACAGAGAAAAAGAATAAGAAAACATTCTGCTTATTTAACTGGAGTTGTGCAGATTCTACACCCTTGCTTTTGCTAGCCCCCTAAACTTAT
>ERZ1292645.173-Hain-H14-02um-R2-173-length-28592-cov-7_pt1 | contig 28592 bp, 21 predicted proteins | sample MGYA00564401_ERZ1292645 | MGnify/ENA primary metagenome ERZ1292645 (study PRJEB36523, sample SAMEA6512644) | groundwater metagenome | collected 2019-01-09 | study: AquaDiva: Metagenomics assemblies of 32 groundwater samples | reverse complement strand
TGGTCCTCGGGCTCGATGATCGTATCGTGATGCGCGAAAATGACCTCGTAGTCGGGTCCGTTGATCCCGCCGGCGCCCTTGGGCGCGCCGGGACGCTCGTGGCGGCGCACGATGGCGCCGATGGTCACACCCTTGGGCAGATCAAGCTCCTCGACGCGTCGCCCCACGACCCTGGAGGACTTCGGGTCGCCGTGCGCGATCAGCTCCAGCGCTTCCGCCGCCCCGCGCCGCAGCGAATGCACCACCGCGCAGTCGCCGCGCCGCACGTGCGCGAGCAGCGTGCCGATGGTGGCCTGCGCCGGCGAGATCGCGATGTCAATCTCCCCCGCCTGGACCAGGTTGACGTAGGAGCTGCGGTTGATGAGCGCGATCACCTTGCGCGCGCCTCGGCGCTTGGCAAGCAGCGAGGACATGATGTTGATCTGGTCGTCGTTGGTGACGGCGCAATAGACGTCCATCTCGCTCACGTTCTCGGCCTCGAGCAGCTCTTCGTCGGTGACATCGCCCGCGAGCACGAGGGTGTTGTTGAGCTCCGCGGCGAGCCGCTCGGCGCCGGCCTTGTTGAACTCGATGATCTTGACTTCATACTTGTTCTCGATCGCCTTGGCGAGCCGGCGCCCGATGTTGCCGCCGCCGCCGACCATCACGCGCTTCACCGGCTTGTCCATGCGCCGCAGTTCCCGCATCACGCCGCGGATATTCTCGGTCGCGGCGATAAAGAACACCTCGTCACCGGCCTCGATTACGGTCTTGCCCTCGGGCACGATCGGGCTGTCCTGGCGGAAAACCGCCGCCACCCGCGTGTCGATCTGCGGCATGTGCTGGCGCAGGTACTGTAGTTCGTGCCCGACCAGCGGACCGCCGTGGAACGCCCGCACCGCGACCAGGCTTACCTTGCCGTCGGCGAACTCGAGTACCTGCAGCGACTCGGGAAATTCGAGCAGCTTGACGATGTAGTCGCACAGAATCTGCTCGGGGCAGATCGAGTGATCGACCGCAAAATTCTCGGGCGAGAAGATCTCGGGGTGCGAGAGATAGTCGGCGGAACGGATGCGCGCGATCTTGGTCGGGATGTTGAACATGGTGGCGGCGAGCTTGCACGCGACCATGTTGGTCTCATCGCTCTGGGTGACCGCGAGGATCATGTCCGCGTCGCGCGCTCCGGCCTGTTCCAGTATCGCGGGGTGCGCGGCGTTGCCGGTCACGGTCCGCAGATCGAGCCGGTCCTGCAGCTTCTTCAGGCGCTCGGCGTTGACGTCAACCACCGTGATGTCATTCGCTTCGGACACCAGGCTTTCGGCGACCGTGGAACCGACCTGGCCGGCGCCGAGGATGACGATCTTCATGGCATAATTCTATCACGATGCCGGACTCCAACTCTTTGACCCGCATATACTTTTCCGGCCGCATCGGTGTCGGCGGGAAATGCGTGCTGGCGCCCGCTCAGGCGCGCCACGTGGCGCGCGTGCTGCGGTTGCGCACCGGCGACGTAGTCACGCTGTTCAACGGCGACGGTGAGGAGTACAGCGCGGAGATTGCGCGTATCGGCAAGGACGCCGTCATGCTCAATGTCACCGGGTGCAGCGCGGTCGATCGCGAGGCGCCGCTCGCCGTGACCCTGGCCCAGGCGGTCTCGAGCGGCGAGCGCATGGACTTCACGGTGCAGAAGGCGGTCGAGCTCGGCGTGGCTTCGATTCAGCCGCTCGCGAGCAGCCGCAGCGTCGTGCGGCTCGCGTCCGAGCGCGCCGCGACGCGTCTCGCGCACTGGCAGAGCGTGGTGATCGCCGCGTGCGAGCAATGCGGACGCAACCGCGTGCCGGAAGTGTTTCCGCTGCTCGACTTTCATGAATGGCTGGCGCGGAGCGCGAATGTGCACGATGGCGCCGCGAGGCTGCTGCTCTCGCCGCGCGCGGGAGGCAGCCTGCGCGAGCTGGCGCGGCCCGCGCGCGGCGTGGTGTTGCTTGCCGGGCCGGAAGGCGGCTTCGCACCCGAGGAAGAACTCGATGCCGAGCGAGCAGGCTTCACGCCGGTGCGGCTCGGCCCGCGCGTGCTGCGCACCGAAACCGCTGCAATCGCGGCGCTCGCCGCGCTGGCGGCGCTATGGGGCGATTTCTGATGGTGAGTGATTGGGTGACTGAGTGATTATCCGTATTGATCGCCGTTCCCGATCTTTCCCTGAGCTTCAATTTCCCATAATATGTGCTTGAAATTGCGGTAGAATACGTCCGCGCGCGGGGTGCGTGGCGGAACACCCGCAAGCACGCAGGGAGGTCGCCGATTTCGAAGACATCAGACAAGATCGCAACGTCGGTAGTCGTCACAGGCGAACCCGCGCCGCAGTTGCCGCGGCGGCAGCGGCTTTCGAGCCAGGATCGTTTCATCGACTGGTTTCAGTCGGTCGCGCCCTACATCCATGCCTTCCGCGGCAAAACCTTCGTCATCGCCTTCGGCGGCGAAGTCGTGGCCGACGGCCGCTTCTTCGACCTCACTCATGATCTGAATCTGCTCGCCGCGCTCGGCGTGAAACTCGTTCTCGTGCACGGGGCGCGCCCGCAAATCGAAGCCAAGCTCAAGGAGCGCCGCCGTCGCAGCCGCTTCCATAAAGGCCTGCGCGTCACCGACGACCTGGCGCTCGCGTGCGCGAAAGAGGCGAGCGGGCGGCTGCGCGTCGAAATCGAGGCGCTGCTGTCGATGGGGCTGCCCAACTCGCCCATGGCGGGCGCCGACATCCGGGTGGCGAGCGGCAACTTCATCACCGCCAAGCCGATCGGGGTGGTGGAAGGCGTGGATTTCATGCACACCGGCGAAGTGCGCAAGGTGGACGCGCACGCAATCCAGAAGCGGCTCGTTGACAATGAGCTCGTCCTGCTCTCGCCGCTCGGCTACTCGCCGACCGGCGAAGTGTTCAATCTCGCGCTCGAGGACGTCGCCGCTTCGACCGCGATCGCCCTCAAGGCCGAAAAGCTCATCTTCCTCATGGACACGGTCGGGGTGACCGGCCGGCGCGGCGAGTTGCTGCGCGAGCTGACCGTCAAGCAGGCGGGGGCGCTGCTCGCGCGCGCCGGGCAGCCCGACACCGACGTGCGGCTGTACCTGCCGTGGGCGGTGCGTGCCTGCCAGCAGGGCGTGTGGCGCGCGCACCTCGTCTCGGGACACATCGACGACGGCTTGCTGCTCGAGCTGTTCACCCACAAGGGCGTGGGCACGATGCTCACGCCCGACCCGATCGAGACTCTGCGCCAGGCGCGGCTCGAGGACATCGGCGGCGTCCTGCAGCTGATCGAGCCGCTGGAGGCCGACGGCACGCTCGTCAAGCGCAACCGCGACCTGCTCGAGCGCGAGATCGGCCGCTTCATCGTGCTCGAGCACGACCGCATCATTGTCGCGTGCGCCGCGCTCTATCCGTTTGCGGACGAAGCCGCGGGCGAGCTCGCCTGCCTCACCGTCCATCCGGACTTCCGCAACCAGGGCGCGGGCGAGCGCCTGCTCACGGAGATCGATGCGCGCGCGCGCCGGCACAAGCTCAAGCGCCTGTTCGTGCTCACCACGCGCGCCGAGCACTGGTTCGTCGAACGCGGCTTCGTCGAAGAGGGGCTCAGCGTGCTGCCGCGCAAGAAGCGCGCGCTCTACAACTACCAGCGGCGCTCCGTGGTGCTGGTGAAGCGCGTATAAAGCGAGCGCGATGAGGACGCTACCGATTTCGCTTTCGCTGCGCACCCGCCTGCTGCTCTCGAGCGCGCTGGTGCAGATGGTGATGCTCGCTCTTCTCATCGTCCACAGCACCCAGGTGATGGACGAACAGCTCGCCCAGCGCGCGCGGGTGCATTTGGACGAGCAGAAGCAGCTGCTGTCGGCAGCGCTCGCCGGACCGCTGCAGCGGCGCGACTACGCGAGCGTTTCAATGGTGTTCGACCGCGTGCGGCGGGACGACGGCATCCCCTATCTGGCGCTCTACAACCAGGGCGGCAAGCTCGTCGCCGCGAGCGGATGGGACGACAGCCGGCCGCTGCCGGCGCTCGACCAGTCGATCACCGACCCCTCGGTGATCGCGAAAGGGCGGTTCGACACCGAAATCACGATCGCCGTGCGGGGGGAAACCTACGGGCGGCTGCGGTTCGGGCTGTCCACCGCATTCATGCAGGCGGCGCGGGCCGAGCTGATACGCGACAACCTGCTGATCGGGGTGGTCGCGCTGATTCTGTCGATCGTTTTGATGATCGCGCTCGCCTACTGGCTCACGCGCAACCTCACCCAGCTCACGAAAGCGAGCGAAAGCCTCGCGGCGGGCGATCTCCACGTGCGACTGCCCGTCGAAGGCGGCGACGAAGTCGGAAAGCTCACCCACGCGTTCAACGCCATGGCCGCGACGCTGCAGGGCCGGCTCAAGGCGCTCGGCGAGAGCGAGGCCAAGTTCACCGCGATCGCCGACTACAGCTACGACTGCGAACTGTGGATCAGCCCTGATGGCAAGCTCATCTGGATCAATCCGCGCGTGCTCGACATGTTCGGCTACACCCCCGAGGAGTGCCTCGCCACCGAGAACTTCCCGGCGCCGTTCATCAGCGAGCCCGACGTCGGGCGCACGGTGCGGCAGATCCGCCGTGCGCTGCGGGGCAACAGCGGGGCGGACTACGAATTTCGCGCCCGGCGCAAGGACGGTTCCGAGTTCTGGGCCGCGGCCGACTGGCGCCCCATCTACGACAGCCGCGGCGGATACCTCGGCATCCGCATCAGCATCCGCGACATCACCCAGCGCAAGGAAGCCGAGCAGCGGCTGGAGACCACCGTCGTCGAGCTGCGCGATGCGCAGACGGTGCAACAAGAATACCTGACGCGCGCCCAGGACGAACACGCGCGGCTCTCGGCGCTGCTGGCGGCGATGGACATGGGGATACTCTTCGTGTCGCACGACAACAAGGTGGTGTATTGCAATCCCGCATTCACCCGGACCTGGATGATCGCGCCGGGCACGCGCCTGATCGGCCGCAATTCACAGGAAGTGCTCGCCACCTCCGCGTGCGTTCTGGCGCGACCGGAAGAGCAGGGCAAGCGCATCCTGCGCCTGCCGCGCGAGGGCGAGATCCTGGGGACGCTGGAGATCCAGATGGCGGACGGCCGGCTCATCACCCAGCAGGCGCATACGGTCGAGGACGTCTACGGCCGTCCGGTCGGCCACTTGTGGCTGTTCGAGGACGTCACCCGCCAGCGCCAGACCGCGGATCAGCTGATCTATCTTGCCGAGCGCGACGCGTTGACCGGTCTTTACAACCGCCACCGCTTCAACGAGGAGCTGGCGCGCATGATCGCGGACGCCGGGCGCCACGATTCGCGGGTGGCGCTGCTGTTCTTCGACCTGGACGATTTCAAATACATCAACGACACCTTCGGCCACCGTGCGGGCGATGCGATGCTGATCCGCGTCGCGGGGGAAGTGGCGGGCCAGGTGCGGCGCAACGAGATCTTCGCGCGGCTCGGCGGCGACGAATTCGCGGTCCTGGTCCCGGATATTTCCGACGAGATGCTGCGCGTGCTCGCCGAGCGCATCACGTATTCGATCGCTCGGGTGCGTTTCCAGTTCGAGGGCCAGAGCCTGCGGTTGACGAGCTCGCTCGGCATCGCGGTCTACCCGGAACACGCCGACAACGTGGAGGATCTCATCGCGCGCGCCGACACCGCGATGTACCAGGCGAAGGAGGCGGGCAAGAACGCCTGGCGCATTTACCGCAGCGATCTCGACACCACGCAGCAGATGGTCTCGCGCCTGTCGTGGAACGAGCGCATCCTGCACGCTCTGGAGAACAACCTCATGGACCTGCAGTTCCAGGGGGTCTACTCCGCCACCGACCGCTCGCTCTCGCACTTCGAGGTGCTGGTGCGCATGCGCGACAAGGACGACGCTTCGTTGCTGCTCATGCCGGGCCAGTTCATTCCGGTCGCGGAAAAGTCGGGCAAGATCCTCGACATCGATCGCTGGGTGCTGCGCGAGTCGATCCAGATGCTGGCCGAGGTCAAGTCAATCCCGGCGCTGGCGGTCAACATCTCAGGGCGCTCCTTCGACGAGCCGATGCTGCCTCAGTACATCGCCGAGCAGCTCAAGCGCTACGGTGTGGCGCCGCATCGGCTGATGGTGGAGCTCACCGAGACCTCGGCGGTATCGGACCTGCACGACGCCCAGCGCTTCATCGAGGCGCTGCATCAGACCGGCTGCGGCGTGAGCCTCGACGATTTCGGCACCGGCTTTTCCTCCTTCGCCTACCTCAAGCACCTGCAGGTGGACTCGGTGAAAATCGACGGTCTGTTCATCCGCAACCTGCCGAACGAGTACGACAACCAGTTGTTCGTGAAAGCGATGGTGACCGTCGCGCGCGGGCTGCACAAGACCACCATCGCCGAGTGCGTGGAGGACGAGGAGACGCTCACCATGCTGAGGAACTTCGAGGTGGACTGCGTGCAGGGCTATTTCCTGGAGAGGCCGCGGTCCGACCATCCCCTGCTGGTCACCGCTTCGCGCTTGAAAACCGCCAACATGGAGCTGCGGTTTACTTGAGGGGAGGGGCGCCGTAACATTGCTGCTGCGGGTTTGAGATTTTCGTCGGCGTTCATCGGCGTTCATCTGCGGCTAATGTCTTGATTTTGTTACAGGCTCCTAGTCTGAAGGTTTAGCCATGCCCCGGATGGTCCAGTGCGTGAAGCTCGGGCGCGAGGCGGAGGGTCTCGATTTTCTGCCCTATCCCGGCGCGCTCGGTAAACGCATCTTCGACAGCGTGTCGAAGGAAGCGTGGAAGCAATGGCTCGAACACCAGAAGCAGCTGGTCAATGAGAACCGGCTCAACCTCGCGGACAAGAAAGCGCGCGACTACCTCGCGCAGCAGATGGAGAGGCACTTCTTCGGCGACGGGGCGGACACCGCCGCCGGCTACGTTCCGCCTTCCAAGAAGTAACCAGTAACCGCTACGCACGACACCACCGATAGGGCTACGGCCAGGCGAGCGCGCCGCGAGCAGCCTGGCGGGCTTACGCCGCCGCCAGGCTGCTAAAGGAGTTTGTCGTGCCGAGGTCCGACAAACTCCTAGCGACGCGATGAACAAGCCACGCGACATTCCGGAGCTGTACCTTAACCGCGAGCTGGGGCAGCTCGCGTTCAACCGGCGCGTGCTGGCGCAGGCGGAAAACCGCGCCACGCCCCTGCTCGAGCGGCTGCGCTTCCTGTGCATCGTCAGCAGCAACCTCGATGAGTTCTTCGAGATCCGTGTCTCGGGCCTGAAGGCCGAGATCGAGGCCGGCTCGCCCGAGATCGGTCCCGAGCGCATGCGCGCTGACCAGGTGTTCAGGCAGGTGGCGCAGGAAGCGCACGAACTGGTGGTGGCGCAATACCAGCTGTTCAACCAGGAAATCCTGCCGGGGCTCGCGAGCGAGGGGGTGCGCTTCCTGCGCCGCTCCGATTTCACACCGGCGCAGGCGGAATGGATCAAAGCCTATTTCTTCCGCGAGGTGATGCCGGTACTCACTCCGATCGGTCTCGACCCTGCTCACCCCTTCCCGCGCGTGCTCAACAAGAGCCTCAACTTCGCCGTCGAGCTCGAAGGCAAGGACGCCTTCGGCCGCAACTCGGGAATCGCCATCGTGCAGGCGCCGCGCGTGCTGCCGCGGGTGATCCGGTTGCCCAAGGAGATCTCCGAGGCGGAGTACGATTTCGTGTTCCTGTCCTCGATCCTGCACGCGCATGTCGCGGAGCTGTTCGCCGGCATGAAGATGGTGGATTGCCACCAGTTTCGCGTGACCAGAAACAGCGAGCTCTTCGTGGACGAGGAGGAAGTGGAAGACCTGCGCGCCGCGCTGCGCGGTGAATTGCCCCACCGCCAGTTCGGGGACGAAGTGCGGCTCGAGGTCGCGGAGAACTGTACGCCGCAGCTCTCGGATTTCCTGCTCGCGCAGTTCAATCTGGGCCAGGACGATCTCTACCGCGTGGACGGTCCCGTCAATCTGGTGCGGCTGATGAATGTGCCGGACTGGGTGGAGCGGCCGGGCCTCAAGTTCCCGCGCTTCCGTCCAGCGTTGCCGCCGCAGCTCGAGAGCCAGGACGACCTCTTCAGCGCGATCCGCGAGGGCGACATCCTGCTCTATCACCCGTTCCAGTCGTTCCAGCCGGTGATCGCGATGATCGAACAGGCGGCGCGCGATCCGGCGGTGGTCGCGATCAAGATGACGGTCTACCGCACCGGCGCGGAATCGGAGCTGATGGAAATCCTGATCGGCGCGGCGCGCAGCGGCAAGGAAGTGACCGTGGTGCTGGAGCTGCTCGCGCGTTTCGACGAGGAGGCCAATATCAACTGGGCGCAGCGGCTCGAAGAGGTCGGCGCGCACGTGGTCTACGGCGTGGTCGGCCACAAGACCCACGCCAAGATGCTGATGGTGGTGCGGCGCGAGGAGGAACGGCTGCGGCGCTACGTGCATCTCTCGACCGGCAATTACCACCCGCGCACCACCAAGATTTACACCGACTATGGACTTTTCACCGCCAACGAAGAGATCGGGGCCGACGTCAACGACGTCTTCATCCAGTTGACCGGGCTCGGGCGCGCCACCAAGTTGAAGCATCTGTGGCAGTCGCCGTTCACGCTGCACAAGCAGATCCTGCGCGCGATCCATAACGAGACGCAGCACGCGCAGAATGGGAAGAAGGGCAGCATCATCGCCAAAATGAACGCGTTGCTCGAGCCGGAAACCATTGCCGCGCTCTACGAGGCTTCCAAGGCGGGGGTGGAGATCGACCTCATCGTGCGCGGAGTGTGCGCGCTCAAGCCCGGCATACCCGGCGTGTCGGAAAACATCCGGGTGCGCTCCATTGTCGGGCGCTTCCTCGAGCACTCGCGCGTGTTCTATTTCCACAATGACGGAGCGGAGGACGTATACCTGTCGAGCGCCGACTGGATGGACCGCAATTTCTTCCGGCGCGTGGAAGTGTGTTTCCCGGTGCTCGATCCCAAGCTCAAGAAGCGCGCCGTCAACGAGGGCCTCAAACCGTATCTGGATGACAACTGTCAGGCGTGGGAGATGGACCCGGAAGGGCACTATCACCTGCGTTCGCCGCGCCGCGGCAAGCCGCTCGCCGCGCAGGAAGCGCTGCTAGAGCTGCTGACGCGCGCCCAGCCGGCGTGAGGAGGTTGCCTCCGCACGCGCCGGTTCGTGGAGTCGCCATGAAGCATCCACATTCCGCCAAAGAGGTCGAGCTCAGGCGGGGTTACGCGCTCTACCGGGGCGAGCGCGCGGCGCCGGTGAAGGCGAAGCCCGCGGCGCTTACTACCGGGATGTCGGTCAACGACGCCTTCAAGGCGGTGATCTGGGCGAGCCTCGCGCACCTGCAGGCCAACGAGCGCGGCATGCTGGAGGGCACCGATCCCGAATATCTGCACCAGATGCGGGTCGCGCTGCGGCGGCTGCGCTCGGCATTCAGCGTGTTCGCGCCGCTACTGCCCGTGGCGGTGATCGCGCCGGCGGCCGCCGAACTGAAATGGCTCGCCGCTTCGCTCGGGCCGGCGCGCGACTGGGACGTGTTCGTGACGGAAACCCTGCCGCGGATCCAGGCGAAGTTCGGCAGGCATGAGGCGCTCGCCGCGTTCGGCGAGCAGTGCACGCGGCTGTGCCGCGCCGCCGGACGCAAAGCGCGGCGCGCGGTGGCCTCGAAGCGCTACCAGCAGCTGGTGCTCTCGCTCGCGGGATGGCTGACGGCGGAGGCGTGGCTCACGCAGATGGACGAAGCCGGGCGCGCCGCGCTCGCCGCGCCGGTACGGGAGTTCGCGAGATCGGTGCTTGAGGAGCGCTGCAACCGGGTACACAAGCGCGGCCGCAAGCTCGTGCAGTTGTCGCCCGCGGAGCTGCATCGCCTGCGCATCGCGATCAAGAAGTTCCGCTACGCCGCCGACTTCTTCGCCGTGCTGTACAAGGGCAAGCATGTGCGTGAGACGCCGCAACGGCTCGCGCGGCTGCAGGATATACTGGGCGCGATCAACGACGCGGCGACGGTCGGAAACCTGGTGGGTGAAGTTGTTCGCGGCGCCGCGGGCCGTCGCATCGCCGAGACGAGGGGCATACTGCTCGGCTGGAGCCGCGGCCGCGTGGCCACTCTGAGGCGCGAGCTCACGTCGGCCTGGAAATTGTTCCGCGGCACCGAACGGTTCTGGTGAACCGTTCGCGATGTTCAAAGTTGATCGTCTAACCTTGAACCTTGAACCTTGAACCTTGAACCTTGAACCTTGAACCTTGAACCCGGAACATGGAACTCATCTTGTGGCGCCACGCTGACGCTGAAGACGGCGTGCCCGACGAAGAGCGCAAGCTCACGGCCAAAGGCGAAAAGCAGGCGCAGCGCATGGCGGCCTGGCTCAAGGAGCGGTTGCCGAAGGACGCGGTCGTGCTGGCAAGCTCCACGCGCCGGGCGCGGGAGACCGCGCAGGCGCTCACCAGGAAATTCGAGACGAGCAGGGAGGTGGGCACGGCGGCAACGCCGCACTCCGTGCTCAAGGCCGCCGGATGGCCGGGCGGCGCAGGCACCGTGGTGGTGGTGGGACACCAGCCCACGCTGGGCCAGGCCGCAGCGCTGGCGTTGACCGGTAAGCCCGCGGATTGGAGCATCAAGAAAGGCGCGATCTGGTGGCTCGAGAGCCGCGAGCGTGATGAGACCGTGGTACGGACGGTGATCGGCCCGGACCTGGTGTGAGCGCTCGCGCCCGGGGACGAAGAAGATGGGACCGCGGAGGCGCAGAGATTCAGCCCTAACTTGCGAGAGCAAGTTCCGCGCTTGTCTCAAGCTCGTCGAGTTCCTGGATTCTGAACTCGACGCCGATCTTGTCCCACTCTCTGATCTCGTCGCGCAGCGCGGTCACGGTGAGCGGATTGCGCGCGAGCCAGCCGGGGTCCAGCGTGAGGCGGAACTTTTTGCCCTGGTGCTTCGCCTGCAACGACGGCAGCGCCACATCCGCCCGGCTGCGGTGGAACAGGGCGGCGAGCCGCAGCGCGAACACCCTGTTCCAGTCCACGTTGTGCTCATCGATCTCCTTTGCCGCCTTGCTGAGCGAGCGCCGGTGTGCCCGCACCAGCAACGACACTTTCGTCTGCTCATCGCGCGAGAAACCCGGCATGTCGGCGTGGCCGACGATGTAGGCCGAGTGTTTGTGATAGCCGCTGTAGGCGACCGAAATCCCGATCTCATGCAGTTTCGCCGCCCACGCGATGTCGCGCGATGCGGCCTCATCAGGCTCCCCTGACTCGGCGGTGAGCTTGCGGTAGAGCGTGAAGGCGAGCGCGCCGACCCGCCGCGCCTGCAGGGCGTCCACGCGGTATCGCTGCATGAACTGGGAGACGGTCAAATCGCGCATGTCCTTGTGATGGAAGCGCCCGTGCAGGTCGTAGAGCACGCCCTGGCGCATCGCGCCGCTCGCCGCCACCAGGGACTCGATGTCGAGCTCGGAGAGCACTGCGTCCATGATGGCGAGACCGCCGGGGAACACCGGCACACGGTCCGGCCGCAGTCCCGCCAGCCCGACCTTGTCCATGTCGCCGGTCTTGATGAGGTGGGAGCGCAGGCGGTCGATGCCGGCGGGCGTGATATCTCCCTCGTCGAAGCCATTCAGTTGCATGATGTCCGCGAGCGCCCGCACCGTGCCGGAAGAGCCGACCGCCTGCTGCCAGTTGCCGCGCGCGAACCCGGCAATGATCGGCTGCAGCTCGTTGCGCGCGGCGAGCTCGGCCTGCTTCATCGCGCTCTTGCTGATCTTGCCTTCCGGGAAAAAGCGCAGGCTGTAGGAGACGCAGCCCATGAACAGGCTCTCGAGCTGTTGCGGCTTGTGGCCCGCGCCAATGATGAGCTCGGTGGAACCGCCGCCGATGTCCACCACCAGCCGCTTGTCGCGCGAGGCGGGCAGGCTGTGCGACACGCCGAGGTAGATGAGGCGCGCCTCCTCGCGCCCCGCCACCACCTCGATCGGGAATCCCAACGCGGCCTCGGCCTTCTTGAGGAACGCCCCGGCGTTCTTCGCCACCCGCAGCGTGTTGGTGCCGATGGCGCGCACCGCGTGCGGCTCGAAATCGCGCAGCCGCTCGCCGAAGCGCTTGAGGCAGGCGAGCGCCCGCTCCTGCGCCGCCTCATCGAGGCGCTTGTCCCGGGTGAGGCCCGCCCCCAGCCGTACCGGCTCGCGCAGAGAATCGAGCGGATAAATCTGGTCTCCGACGACGCGCGCTACCTGGCAATGAAAAGAGTTCGAGCCCAGGTCAACCGCAGCGAGCGTGGAGTACCCGGACATCGGCTACCCGGGGGTGAGGCGAGGGTGGCGCCGGTGCAACAGCGCGCAGAGGGGGAAATAGGACGTTCCTTCCGCCGCGCGCCGGGCGCGGCGGGTTGTCGCTGATGGGCTGGTTGCGATCGGGTGCGTGGCGCGTCCTCTCGGCTGACGGAGTCAAGTATAAGGAAACTTGCGGCCCGCCGCCACGTGCGGGCCTGTTCCGGGAGTGTTGCTTCAGCGCTTGAAGGTCTTCACGCCTTCGGCGGTTCCGAGCAGCAGCACGTCCGCGCCGCGCCGCGCGAACAGTCCATTGGTGACCACGCCCGCGATCTGGTTGAGCGCGCCTTCAAGCTCGACGGGATTCAGGATCGTCAGGCCGTGCACGTCAAGGATGACGTTGCCGTTGTCGGTGACGAAGTTCTGGCGCCATTCGGGGCTGCCGCCGAGCTTGGTGAGCTCGCGCGCGACGTACGAGCGCGCCATCGGGATTACCTCCACCGGCAGCGGAAACTTGCCGAGCACGTCAACGAGCTTAGACTGGTCCGCGATGCATACGAACTTGCGCGCGACGGCGGCCACGATTTTCTCGCGGGTCAACGCCCCGCCGCCGCCCTTGATCATGGCGAGATGGCGCGTCACCTCGTCGGCGCCGTCCACGTAAACCGGCAGCTCGTCCACGCCGTTCAGATCGAACACCGGTATGCCGAGCTGCTTGAGGCGCTTGGCGGTCGCCTCCGAGCTCGCCACCGCGCCTTGGATACGGTGCTTGATCTTCCCGAGCTCCGTGATGAAGAGGTTGGCGGTCGAGCCGCTGCCGACGCCCACCACGCAGTCGTCGGGAACATGACGCACGGCAGTCGCGGCCGCGGCTTGTTTCATCTCGTCCTGGGTCATGATTGATGATGGTAAACGGTAAGCAGTGAGCGGTAAACGGGAAGGAAGAGCGGTAAGCGGTAAGGGTAAGCAGTTGGCGGCAAGCTGCGGGGCGGCACTGCTCACTGTTCACCGCTCACCGCTTACGGATCCGCGGCATTCCTGCTACCCTTACCATCCGTTTTTCGGGGTGAGGGGCATGAAGATCGATTACCTTGAGCGCATCCTCAACGCCCGCGTCTACGATGTCGCGGTCGAGACGCCGCTCGAGCTCGCGCCCAGCCTCTCGGCGCGCATCCGCAACCGGCTGCTCTTGAAGCGCGAGGACATGCAGCCGGTGTTCTCGTTCAAGCTGCGCGGCGCCTATAACAAGATGGTGCGCCTGCCGGCGGCGTCCTTGAAGCGCGGTGTGATCGCCGCGTCCGCCGGCAATCACGCCCAGGGCGTGGCGCTCGCCGCCCAGAAGCTCGGTTGCGCGGCGACCATCGTGATGCCGGTCACCACCCCGCACATCAAGGTCGCCGCGGTCAAGGCGCGCGGTGCCCGGGTGGTGCTCTACGGAGATTCCTACGACGAAGCCTATGCCCACGCGCGCGAGATCGAGCGCCGGCGACAGCTCACCTTCGTCCATCCCTACGACGATCCGGACGTGATCGCGGGGCAGGGCACGATAGCCATGGAGATCCTGCACCAGCACGCGCAGCCGATCCATGCCATCTTCGTCGCCATCGGCGGCGGAGGACTGATCTCCGGGATCGCCGCCTACGTGAAACGGCTGCGCCCCGAGGTCAAGGTGATCGGGGTCGAGCCGGAAGACGCCGACGCCATGTACCGCTCGCTTAAGGCCGGCCGGCGCGTGAAGCTCGCGCAGGTCGGACTGTTCGCCGACGGGGTGGCGGTGAAACAGGTCGGGCGCGAGACTTTTCGCCTCTGCCGCGAGCTGGTGGACGACGTGATCCTGGTGGACACCGACGCAATCTGCGCTGCGATCAAGGACGTGTTTGAGGATACGCGAGCGGTGCTCGAGCCTGCCGGAGGGCTGGCGATCGCGGGGGCCAAGGCTTACGTCGAGCGCCACAGGCTGCGCGGCAAGACGCTGGTGGCGGTCGCGTGCGGGGCCAACATGAATTTCGACCGCCTGCGCTTCGTCGCGGAGCAGGCCGAGCTCGGAGAGAAACGCGAGGCCATCCTCGCCGTCACCATACCCGAGCGCCCCGGCAGCTTCCGCGAGTTCTGCTCGCTGATCGGCGCGCGCAACATCACCGAGTTCAACTATCGCTATGCCGACCCCAGGAAAGCGCACGTGTTTGTCGGGATCCAGGTCCACGACCGCAAGGAGACCGACAAGCTGATCCGCATGCTGCGCCGGCGCCGGCTGAAAACTTTCGACTTCAGCGACAACGAGCTCGCCAAGCTCCACATCCGGCACACCGTGGGAGGCCACGCAACGACCGTGGACGATGAGATCCTCTACCGCTTCGAGTTCCCGGAACGCCCCGGAGCGCTGATGAAGTTCCTCACCGCCATGAGCCGCGGCTGGAACATCAGCCTGTTTCACTACCGCAACCACGGCGCCGATTACGGGCGCGTGCTGGTCGGCATGCAGGTGCCTCCGCGCGACCAGAGGAAGTTCCGCGCCTTTCTCGCCAAGGTCGGCTATCCCTACCGCGAAGAAACCCGCAACCCCGCCTACCGGCTATTTCTCGCCTAGGGGCGAGAAATAAAGGGGCCGCGCGCGGCCCCGGGGTGTTCCCGTAGATGGTCTGCAAATCCCTTTTTTGACCGTGGCCGGGCGTCAACACGATCTTTTCCGATGCGTTAACCTGTTACAGATAACGAGGAAAACCGGATAAAATTCAAGCTCCGGAGCGATGAACTTCGCGTTCCAAATGAGAAGTTTGTGTGGATTGATGTTGTTTCTATTTATGCTCGCTGCACAGGCAGCGAGCATGGACGACGATTTTCTTGCCGCGCGCGAGGCCTTCCGCGTGGGCAACGCCGCCAGACTCGGCCCCCACGCCAAGCGGCTCAAGGGCCATCTGCTCGAGCCGTATCTCGTCTATTGGCAGCTCTCCCTGCGGCTCGAGCAGGCCGCCGCCGAGGAGGTGCGCACGTTTCTCGCCGTCCACCGCGACGGCCCGCTCGCCGAGCGGCTGCGCAACGAGTGGCTGAAGGTCCTCGGCAAGAACCAGCAGTGGGAGCAATTCAACGCCGAGCTGCCGCTGCTTATCGGCGACGACGTCGAGATCACCTGCTACGCGCTGCAGTCTCGGCTGCGGGTGAATCCCTCCGAGGCGCTGCCCGAGGCGCGGCCGCTGTGGTTCGTCGCCCGCGATCTTCCCGAGAGCTGCTCGCCGCTGTTCGGCGCGCTCTTCGCGGCGGGCCTGCTCTCGACCGACGACCTGTGGACGCGCATCCGGCTCGTGCTCGAAGCCGGGCGGGTGAGCTTCGCACGCCGCGTCGCCGAGTGGCTGCCGGCGGGACAGGCGCCGGAGCCGCGCGTGCTCGAGAGCATCGCGTCCAACCCCGCGGGCTACCTCGAGCGGCAGCACTTCAACCTGAAGAACCGGGCCGGTCGCGAGACCGTGATGTTCGCCGCGCATCGCCTCGCGCGCACTTCGCCACCGCAGGCGGCGCGCCACTGGGCGAAGCTCGAGGAGCGTTTTAGCGAGGAGGATCGCGAGTACGTGTGGGGCATGATCGGCTATCTCGGCGCGATGCACCATGATCCCGACGCGCTCGGCTGGTACGCGAAAGCGGGCGATCTGTCCGATGTGCAGCTGGCGTGGAAGGCGCGTGCCGCGCTGCGCGCCCGCTCCTGGCACGAGGTGCTGGCGGCAATCGACGCCATGACCGAGAAGGAAGCTTCGGAGCCCGCCTGGCGCTACTGGAAGGCGCGCGCCTTGAAGGTGCTGGGGCGCGCCGAAGAGGCGGATGAGCTCATCAAGCCGCTCGCGACCGAGTTCAATTTCTACGGCCAGCTCGCAGTGGAGGAGCTCGGCGGCAGGATCGCCACGCCGGACGCCGCCTACAAACCGGGCGCCGAGGACGTGCGCGCCATGAATCAGCTCACCGGCCTCCGGCGCGCGCTTGAGCTCTACCGGCTCAATCTGCGCGTGGAGGCGAACCGCGAGTGGCTGTGGGCGATCCGTGGCTTCGACGACAAGCAGCTGCTCACCGCGGCGGAAGTCGCGCGCCGCTACGAGATCTATGACCGTGCGATCAACACCGCCGACCGCACCGTGGAGCTGCACGATTTCGGTCTGCGCTATCTCGCGCCCTACCGCGACGTGCTCAAGTCCCAAGCTGCCCAGCTGGAGCTCGACGAGGCGTGGGTTTACGGACTGATCCGCCAGGAGAGCCGTTTCATCCCGGACGCCAGGTCGCGCGCCGGGGCGAGCGGGCTGATGCAGCTGATGCCCGCCACCGCGCGCTGGGTGGCGAGGAAGCTGAGATTGAAGGACTGGCGGTGGTCGCAGGTGATCGAAGTCAACACCAACGTCAGCCTCGGGACCTATTACCTGAAGCACGTTTTCGATGCGCTTGACGGCCAGCCGGTGCTCGCATCCGCCGCCTACAACGCCGGACCCGCGCGCGCGCGCGCATGGCGCCCGGAGGCGACGATCGAAGGCGCGATTTACGCCGAGACTATCCCGTTGAGCGAGACGCGCGACTACGTGAAGAAGGTGATGGCGAACACCACGTACTACGCCCACACCTTCAGCCAGCAGCTGCAATCGCTCAAGCAACGCCTGGGCGTGATCGGGCCCCGGCAGCCTGACAAGGAAGCGCCGCTGGACGATACACCTTAGTTGTGAAGGGTGAAGGGTGAAGGGTGAAGGGTAGAATTCGGCCATGGAGATGACCACCGTCTGCGTTCTCGGTGGCAGCGGTTTTGTAGGCCGTCATATCTGCCACCTGCTCGCGGCCGAAGGTTATCGGGTGCGAGTCGCCACGCGCGACCGCGAGCGCGCCAAGGAACAGCTGATTCTGCTGCCGACGGTGGATGTCGAGACCGTGGACGTGCACGATTTCCGGCAGCTTTTCGAATTCGTGCGCGGCGCGGACGCGGTGATCAACCTGGTGGGCGTGCTGCACGACGGTCGCGGCAGCAGGAGCTTCCAGGCGGCGCACGTGGAGCTTCCGCGCGAGGTGGCGGCCGCGTGCCGCGAGTGCGGCATCCGGCGGCTGCTCCACATGAGCGCATTGAATGCCGCTCCCGATGGCCCGAGCGCGTATCTGCGCACCAAAGGCGAGGCGGAAGCGGCCGTGCGCGAGTCGGGCCTCGATGTCACGATCTTCCGGCCGTCGGTCATCTTCGGCCGCGACGACACTTTTCTCAACCTGTTCGCCATGCTGGTGAAGCTCGCACCGGTGCTGTTTCTCGCCTGCCCCGGAGCGCGCTTCCAGCCGGTGTTCGTCGAGGACGTGGCGGCGGCGTTCGTGAAGAGTCTCGAGGACCTCGCGAGCATCGGCAAGAGCTATGACCTGTGCGGCCCGAAGGTCTATACGCTGCGGGAGCTGGTCGAGTTCGTCGCGCGCTCGCTTGGCCGGCGGCGGCTCGTGATCGGGTTGAACGATACGCTGTCCTACTGGCAGGCGTTCGCCATGGAACTGCTGCCGGTAAAACTGATGACGCGCGACAACTACTATTCGATGAAGGCCGACAGCGTGTGCTCCTGCGAGTTTCCGTTCGGCATCGCGCCGGCGGCGCTGGAGGCGGTGGCCCCATCCTATCTGGGCCAGCGCACGCGGCGCGCGCGCTACGACCAGTTCCGGGCCGGGCGCAACCAACGCTAAATCCGACGAAGCCGCCGGTGAACGCAGATAAGATCAACACCAAAGAAACTCGACGCCGAGGATGCGGAGGGAAAGGAAAGACGCAAAGCTTCTTCACTATGGATTCCCAGTCCTATCCTTGCGTCTTTGCGACTTTGCGTCGAAGGTTTTCGTTCTTGATCGGCGTTAATCCGCGTTTATCTGCGGTTCCATGACGTCCAGCCTCGCGCTCGTCATCGGCAAATGAAGATCTACTGCGTCGGGGGCGCGGTTCGTGACGAGCTGCTGGGGCTGCCGGTGAAGGACCGCGACTACGTCGTGGTCGGCGCGACACCCGAGGAGATGGTGAAGCTCGGCTACAAGCCGGTCGGACGTGACTTCCCGGTCTTTCTCCATCCGCAGACGCACGAGGAATACGCGCTCGCGCGCACCGAGCGCAAGACCGCGCGCGGCTACCACGGCTTCGAGTTCCACGCCGCGCCCGACGTGACGCTCGAGCAGGACCTGGTGCGCCGCGATCTCACCATCAATGCGATCGCCAGGGACGCCGAAGGCAAGATCATCGATCCGTTCAACGGGGCGGCTGATCTGAAGGCCGGCGTGCTGCGCCACGTCAGTCCCGCTTTCGCCGAGGACCCGGTGCGCATTCTGCGGGTGGCGCGCTTCGCCGCGCGCTTCAGCTTTCGCATCGCTCCCGAGACGCTGGCGCTGATGAGAACCATGGCGGAGAACGGCGAAGCGGACGCACTCGTCGCCGAACGCGTATGGCAGGAGCTCGCACGGGGACTCATGGAAGCGAAGCCTTCACGCCTGTTCGAGGTGCTGCGTGATTGCGGCGCGCTTGCGCGCATTGTCCCCGAGATCGAGATACTGTACCTGGAACTCGAGAGTGCCGCCGCAGCGATGCGCGCACTGGATGCGGCGGCGCGGCAGGATGCCTCGCTCGAAGCACGTTTCGCGGTGCTCGGGCGCGCGCTCGATCCGTTCGCGGTGGAGACGCTCACCAACCGCCTCAAGGCACCCACGGCGTGCCGCGATCTTGCGCTGCTCGCGGCGCGCCACTCGCACGCCGTCGAAGATGCCCAGGAACTCAGTGCGGAGGAAGTACTGGAGCTCTTCGACGCGACCGATGCCTGGCGCAAGCCTGAGCGCTTCTCGGAGCTCATCACGGCGGTGCTCGCGGGCGAGCCCGAGAGCGAAGCGGTGCGCACACGGCTCGAGCACGCCCGAGCCGCTGCCGCTGCGGTCGACGCCGGCGCGATCGCAAAGTCCGTGAATACTCCCGCCGAAATCCGCAACAACGTGAACCAGGCGCGGCTCGCCGCGATCCGCCGCGCACTGCGCGGCGAATAGGAAATGGGAAATAGGGAATAGGAAATAGGCGGCGCGCAGGGGGCTCGGTTGGTCTTCACCATTCCCCATTCCCCATTCCCCATTCCCCATTTCCCATTCCCCATTGCCGATCAAGCGACGAAGGAGCGCGATGATCGATCTCTACACCTGGACCACGCCGAACGGCCGCAAGGTTTCGATCATGCTGGAGGAGCTTGCGCTGCCGTACCGCGTGCACCCGATCGATATCGGCAAGGGGGACCAGTACCAGCCGGAGTACGTCAAGATCAACTCCAACAGCAAGATTCCCTCGATCGTGGATCCGGAGGGTCCCGACGGCAAGCCGATCACGATGATGGAGTCGGGCGCGATCCTGATCTATCTCGCCGACAAGACCGGGAAGCTTCTGCCGCAGTCCGTCCGCGGCAGGTACGAGGCGTTGCAGTGGCTCATGTTCCAGATGGGGGGCGTGGGGCCGTTCTTCGGCCAGGTGCACCACTTCCTGCGCGCGGCGAAGGAGCCGGTGCCGTACGCGATCGAGCGCTATACCAAGGAGACGCGGCGGCTCTACGGCGTCCTGAACGCCCGTCTCCAGGACCACGAGCATCTCGCGGACGAGTACTCGATCGCCGATATCGCGACCTACCCCTGGGTCGCGCGCTACGAGTGGCACAAGACCAACCTCGCGGATTTCCCGCACGTGAAGCGCTGGTTCGACGCGATCTCGGCGCGCCCGGCGGTACAGCGCGGCATGAAGGTTCCCTCATAAGCGAAAAGCTTTGCCGCCAAGGACGCCAAGGACGCGAAGGCAGAGAAAACGGGAGAGCGTGAGGGCGTCAGAGCGTGAGAGGGAAAATACGCTTCGACCTCCCGATGTCACGGGCCTTCCATCTTGCCATCTCTCGATTTCACGATCTCACGGCTTTTGGGAACCGCCAAGGCCGCCGAGAACGCCAAGGAAAGGCGAAAGACCACCTCTTACCGCAGAGATGCGTCACCTCGTCAACCCGTCATCTATCAAGGAACTAGCACCGCCGCGCCGGTGATACGCCCTTCGCGCAGCCGCGCGAGCGCTTCGTTGGCCTGAGCCAAGTCGAAGGGCTCGGTCGTCGTCCGGACCGGCACTTTTGGTGCGAGCGCGAGAAACTCTTCTCCATCACGCCGCGTGAGGTTCGCCACCGAGCGCACCACGCGCTCGCCCCACAGGATGTCGTAGGGAAAGGCCGGAATCTTGCTCATGTGGATGCCCGCGCACACCACCGTGCCGCCCTTGGCGGTGGCGCGCAGCGCGTGCACGACGAGCGGCCCCACCGGCGCGAAAATAATCGCGGCGTCCAGCTCCTCGGGCGGCTTCGCGGTCGAATCGCCCGTCCACGCCGCGCCCAGCTCCTTCGCAAAACGCTGCCCTTCGGCGTCCCCCGGCTTGGTGAAAGCGAAAATCTTCCGGCCCTGGTAGCGCGCGACTTGCGCCACGATATGCGCGGCGGCGCCGAAGCCGTAGATGCCGAGGCGCTCTGCGTCGCCTGCCAACTTAAGCGAGCGATAGCCGATCAGCCCGGCGCACAGCAGCGGCGCGGCTGCCACGTCATCGTACGCGGCGGGGACCGGGAAACAGTAGCGCTGGTCGGCGACGGTGTATTCGGCGTAACCGCCGTCGAGGTGGTAGCCGGTGAAGCGCGCGCCGTCACAGAGGTTTTCACGGCCGCTCGCGCAGTAGCCACATGTTCCGCAGGTGTAGCCGAGCCAGGGCACGCCGACGCGCTCGCCGGCAGCGAAGCGCTCAACGCCGGCGCCCTTTTCCACCACTGTGCCGACGATCTCGTGACCGGGAATGATGGGAAGCTTGCCGTTGGTGAGATCCCCGTCCACTACGTGCAGATCCGTGCGGCACACGCCGCAGGCGTGAACCTTGATAAGGAGCTGGCCGGACCCGGGACGCGGGGCTGGAAGATCAACGGGCTTGAGCGCCGTTCGCGGCGCCGCGAGCTGCATCGCTTTCATTCGAGCACACCCCAAAAACCGGAAGCTCTCGCCGCCAAGGACGCCAAGGACGCGAAGGAAAACCAAGAACAATAATTGAACCGCCAAGGCCGCCAAGCACGCCAAGGAAAGACGAGACACGGATTCTTGCCGCTGAGGGCGCGGAGCAGAGCTATCACGATCAGAGTAACTTTCCCTCTTGGTTCAATTTCCGCGCGTTGAGCGGCGATCGCGCTCGTCCGTTCCAACGCGCGGAGTTAAACCGGCGCGGCGCGTCCGGGTCTAACGGCAGTTCATCGGCGTTCATCGGCGGTTGCTTTCTTCTTGGGCTCGGCGCGCGCGTAGCGCTGCAGGAAACGCACGATCTCGTTCGTGTCGAGCACGGGCATGGTCTTGAGGCTATCCGCGCCCACCACGACGTTGGCCCAGGCCATGTGGCGCTTCATGCGCTCGACCACCTCCGGCCACTCGTGCACGGTGTGGCCCTTCGGGTCGGGTAGCGCGTGGCATTGCGAGCAGGCGATGCTGAACATGCGCCCGGCGGAAGACTTGAGCGCGGGATGCCGGGGATCGATTTCCTTCTGCGCGTGCTTCTGGAAATAGCGGGTGAGCGTGACAATCTCCTGATCGCTCGGCGCCTCGACGTGGTCCATCATCTCCTTCATGAGCTCGCCCAGGTTGCCCTTGCCCTGCATGCGCCAGACCATGCGCACGACGATGGTGGTCCACTTGTCCGCGGCGTGCATCGGCGGGCTGGGGAGGTAGTGGCACTGCACGCAGTAGCGCACGGTGAGGCGCGCGCCCTCGGAGCGAGACTCGGGCAAGTCGCGCGGTTCGACCGCTGGCGGCAGGATCCGCTCCAGCAACTTGCCGTGCGGGCTCTGCGACCACAGGTATTTGGCGCGCGCGACTTCCGGCGCATGCGGAGGGGCTGGCGATTGGGCCAGAGCCATGGCCGAACATATCAGCGCAGCAGCGCCTAACAGCCTCGACGAACAGCTCCGATAAGGGCGTTGCGCGGGGCCGTTCCGTTCATCATTCATCGTTCATCGTTCCGCGTTGCCTAGAGCGTGTGCCGCCGGTCACCCTGGACGAAGCCCAGGAGCGGCCCGGCGATGCCCTTGCCGAGCGCGATCACCTTGAACAGCTCTCCCATCTCGGCCGGGCTCAAGAGCCGCTGCGCCTGCGCCGCAAGCGGTGCGTAGGCGGTGACGTCGTCCGCCGGCGTCTCGGCCAGGATGTCGGTGATGCCGCAGTTCACGAGGAATTGCGCCTGGTTGGTGTAGCCGAGCAGCTCGAGGCCTGCGTCCTGCCCGGCCTGCGCGACCGCCGAGAAATCGATGTGCGAAGTGATGTCCTGCAGCCCCGGTAGAAAGAAAGGATCATCGTGCGCGCGATGCCGGTAATGGCACATCAGCGTGCCGCGGGCGCGCTGCGGGTGGTAGTACTCGTGGCGCGGAAAGCCGTAATCGATGAACAGCGCCGCGCCGCGCGCAAGGATGCCACCCAGGCTCCTGATAAAGGCGCGCGCAATGAAGTGAACTTCACTGCGGTAGCCCTCGGCCGGGAAGCACGACGGATCCAGGGCGTCAGGCGGGAACACCGGCGATCGCGGGGCCCACTCGAATTTTCCGTTCCTGAGCACCACTCCCAATTCCATAATGTTCCCGCCTTCGCGCTGGAATACGTGCACCGGCATGGCGTCGAGGACTTCATTGCCGATCACCGTGCCGGTGAATGAGGGCGGCAGCCGGTTGAGCCAGGCCACGCGCTCGATGAGATGCGGCGCGCGCGCGGCGAGCGTGTCACGGCTGCGGTCGCGCAGATCGGGGGAAAGCTCCAGTATCAGATAGCGCTCGGGCGCGCTTCCCCGCCGCTCGAGCTCGAGCAGGAGGTCCGCGGCGAGCGCGCCGCTGCCGGCGCCGATCTCGAGGACCTCGCGCAAGCCAAGTCCGGCGAGCTGCTTGATCTGCCGCGCCAGCGTGCGCCCAAAGAGCCGCGAGATTTCCGGCGCGGTGACAAAGTCGCCGTCGCGTCCGAGCTTGCGCGCGCCGGCCGTGTAGTAGCCCAGCCCCGGGGCGTAGAGCGCAAGCTCCATGTAGCGCGCGAAACTCATCCAGCCCCCGCCGCGACCGATCTCCTCCGTGATGAGCTGTCCGAGCTTATCGCTCGACGCAAGCGCTTCGGGCGGCGGCGCGGGGAGCTGCGCGGAGTGCGACGGGGTGCTCAAGGGGGGAATCTGAAGAATCGACTACAATTCTACACGCCCATATCGGCGGCATAGCCCGAAAATGGCCGAGGCTCTGCAAGGAAAAGTGGTGCTGATCACCGGCGGCGCGAAGCGCGTCGGCGCCGCGATCTGCCGGCAGCTCCACGCCGTCGGCGCGGATCTGCTCGTGCACTACCGCTCTTCCGCGCTCGAAGCGCGCGCGCTGCAGGTCGAGCTCAACGCGCGGCGCGCCGATTCGGCGGCGTTGGCACAAGCCGATCTGCTCAAGGTCTCCGCCGCCGCCCAGCTGGTCAAGGCCGCGCTGAAGCAGTTCGGCCGGCTCGACGCCGTGATCAACAACGCCTCAAGCTTTTTCCCGACCGCGGTCGGCGAGATTACCGAGGAGGCCTGGGACAACCTCATCGGAACCAATCTCAAGGCCCCGCTGTTCCTGGCGCAGGCAGCCGCGCCGGAACTCAGGAAAAACCATGGCTGCATCGTCAACATCATAGACATCCACGCCGAGCTGCCGATGAAGAGCCATGCGGTCTACACCGCCGCCAAGGGGGGGCTGCTCGCGCTCACGCGCGCGCTGGCGCGCGACCTCGGCCCCGAGGTACGCGTCAACGGCATCGCGCCCGGCACCATCCTGTGGCCGGACGACGATATCTGGAAGGACGAGGTGGCGCGCCAGCGCATCATCAACCAGACGGTTTTGAAGCGCATCGGCGAGCCCGACGACATCGCCAGGGCGGTACAATTCCTGGTGGCCGAGGCGCCGTACATCACCGGGCAAGTGCTCGCGGTGGACGGTGGCCGCAGCTTCAGCCTTTGAATCAAAGGCGGGACTAGGGACTAGGGGCTAGGGACTCGAAAGAGCTGCACGGCGGCTTGCGGGTGTTTTTTCGCGAGCCCCGAGTCCCGAGCCTCAAGCCCCGCATTTAATGGGTATACATATGGAACACACCGAAATACGCATACAGCCCCGCAGCACCCGGGAGCGTAAAGCGTCGTACGAGGCGAACAAGCTCATGAAGCGGCTGCGGCGGCTCGTCGGTCAGGCGATCGCCGATTACGACATGATCCGCGACGGCGACAAGGTGATGGTGTGCCTGTCGGGCGGCAAGGACAGCTACGCTCTGCTCGACATTTTGTTGTATCTGCGGCAGCACGCACCGATCAAGTTTGACATCGTCGCGGTCAATCTCGACCAGAAGCACCCCGGTTTCCCGGCGCACGTGCTGCCCGATCACCTGACGCGCCTCGGCGTGCCGTTCCGGATCGAGGAGCAGGACACCTACAGCGTCGTGAAGCGAGTGATTCCCGAGGGCAAGACGATGTGCTCGCTGTGCTCGCGGTTGCGCCGCGGCGTGCTCTATCGGGTGGCGGGGGAGCTCAACGCGACCAAGATCGCGCTGGGGCACCACCGCGACGACATCCTCGAGACCTTCCTGCTCAATTTGTTCTACAGTGGGCAACTGAAAGCGATGCCGCCCAAGCTGCGCTCGGACGACGGCCGGCACGTCGTGATCCGCCCGCTCGCCTACTGCGAGGAACGCGACCTTGCGGCCTACGCCGAGGTCAAGCAGTTCCCGATCATCCCCTGCAACCTATGCGGCTCGCAGAACAACCTCAAGCGCAACGAGATGAAGACGCTGCTGCGCGAATGGGAAAGGCGCTCTCCGGGGCGGGTCGAAACCATGCTCAACAGCCTGCGCCACGTGCGGCCTTCCCACTTGCTCGACCGCGAAGTGTTTGACTTCCGCAAGCTGCCTCCGAGCCGCGGCGATATCGGATTGCAGGTGCAATCCGATGAATTAAAACAATAAATCTTATGATCCTTGTAATGGAAACAACGTGCGCGTTGTTTCCATTTTGTCAAAACAATTTTGTCATGGTAATCTTCCGCGCATGAACTGCGCGGAACGCCTCGTCGTCCTCTTCGGCAGCCAAGCGGAAGTCGCGCGCAAGCTGCGGCTCGATCGCGCAGTGGTCAACAACTGGGTGAAATCCGGCTACGTGCCGGCGCGCTGGGCGATGGAGGTGGAGGCGCTCACCGCCGGGAATATCGCCGCTGTCGAGGTCTTGAACGAAGCCACCGCCCGCAAGCCGCTCCGGTTCAAGTCACGGCCGGACGGGGAAAGCCTTTTCGGTTCGCCGCTTACAGGGAAAGACGTCATGAACGATTTCGCGCCCGTCAAACGCATCAATTCCTTCCACCCGCCACAGAGGACGCTCATGGGCCCCGGTCCCACCGAGATCCACCCGCGGGTGCTCACCACCATGAGCCAGCCCGCGATCGGCTATCTCGACCCCATTTTCATCGAGATGATGGAGGAGCTGAAGGCGCTCCTGCGCTACGTGTACCAGACCAAGAATGCGCTGACTTTTCCGATCTCGGGGCCGGGCTCGGTGGGCATGGAGTACTGCTTCGTCAACCTGATCGCGCCCGGCGACAAGGTGGTGGTGTGCCGCAATGGCGTGTTCGGCGGGCGCATGATCGAGAACGTCGATCGCATGGGCGGCGTCCCGGTGGTGGTGGACGACAAGTGGGGGGAACCGGTCGATCCGAACAAGCTCGAGGACGCACTGAAAAAGAATCGCGATGCGCGGGTGGTGGCGTTCGTGCACGCGGAAACCTCCACCGGCGTGGAGTCGGACGCGAAAAACCTGGTCGGGATCGCGCACCAGTACGACGCGCTCACCATCGTGGACACCGTCACCTCGCTCGGCGGCGTCCCGGTGCTGGTGGACGAATGGGGGGTGGATGCGATCTACTCGGCGAGCCAGAAGTGCCTCTCCTGCACGCCGGGGCTCTCGCCGGTGTCGTACTCCGACCGCGTGGTGGACTACGTAAAAGCGCGCAAGGACAAGATCCATTCCTGGTTCATGGACATGAATCTCCTGCTCGGCTACTGGGGCGCGACCAACCGCACCTACCATCACACCGCGCCCACCAACGCGCTCTTCGCGCTGCACGAGGCGCTGCTCCTGATCCACGAGGAAGGGCTGGAAAACAGCTGGGCGCGGCACCGGCGGCACCACACCGCGCTCAAGGCGGGGCTGGAGGCGATGGGACTCAAATTCCTGGTGAAGCCCGAATACCAGCTGCCGCAGATGAACGCCGTGATGTGCCCCGAAGGCGTGGACGAGGAAGAAGTGCGAAAAACCCTGCTTACCGAGCTCAACCTCGAAATCGGGGCGGGGCTGGGGCCGTTGAAGGGCAAGGTCTGGCGCTTCGGCATCATGGGTTACTCGTGCCGGCCCGACAACGTCATGCTGTGCCTTGCGGCGCTCGGCTCGGTGCTCTCCGACATGGGCCTGCCGGTGCACGTGGGCGACGCGGAGGCGGCGGCCCATGGCGCGTACGCCTCGATGCACGCGAAGGCGGCGCAGGCAAAAGCGAAGAGCAAGGCGAAAGCTGCCGCCTGATCGCTAACCCTCCCTTTTTTAAGGGGGAAGGGGTTGCGAGTAGTGGTCACTCCGGCCTGCATCCCGCCATGACCATCGTCAAGGTAAAAGGGGCTGATCTCGATGTCGTGCAGACGGGGTCGGGCCGCGATCTGGTCCTGCTGCATTCGCTGCTGACCGACCGATCGGCATTCGATCTCGTCGTTCCCACGCTCGCTAAGACCCGGCGCCTCACGCTCGTCAATCTGCCCGGCTACGGCGCGTCAGCCCCCGCCGGCCCGGACATCGAAGATTATGCCGATCGCATTGTCGGCTTGTTCGCCGCGCTGCGCCTGCCCAAACAGACGGATGTCCTGGGCAACGGCTTCGGCGGCTTCATCTCGATCGCATTGACGGCAAGATACGGCGACAAATTCGACCGGCTGATCGTTGCGGACGCGCTGGCGGCGTTCCCGGAGCCCGCCAAGCAACCGCTGAGGACATTGGCGGACAATGTGGCGCGGGAAGGCATGGCCGGAGCGCTCGACATCGCGGTCCGCCGGATGTTTCCCGAAGCGTTCATCGCCACCCATCCGCAGATCGTGGTCGAGCGCAAGCGGGCGCTCGAGAAGGCCGATGCGGCGTGTTTTCGTACGGCGTGCCTGGCGCTCGCCAAGCTGGATTTCGCGCCCATCCTGAAACGGATCCGCAATCCGGCCCTGGTGATGGTTGGCGCCCTCGATCAGACAACGCCGCCAGCCTTGGCGCGCGAGCTGGCGGCTCAAATCCCCGGTGCGAAGTTTCTCGAGATTCCGGATTGCGGCCATTGCCCGCAAATCGAGAAGCCGCAGGCGTTCGTGGCTGCGGTCAACGCCTTCTTACGTTGACGCGGTGACGAAGTGACGCGGTGACGAAGTGACGAATAATGGGGTCAGAGTTGTTTACGCTCTGCGAGAAATCACTCTGACCGTGCTTCATTGGGGCCCCTGAGAGCGCCGAGCAGTCGCAGCCAAGGCCGAGGGCCGTGAGGGCGTGAGAGCGTGAGCGCGGGAGAGGGAAATACGCCCTCTTACGATCTCCCGATCTCCCGACCTCCCGATTTCACGAGGTAGCGGCGGCGTACCGGGACCGCCCCCGCCGCTCTAGCGGACCAATAAGGTCGCGAGACCTAGGAGCATGCCCATGCTCACCACGTCGGTCGCGGTGGTGAGGAAGATGCTGGAAGCGGTGGCGGGATCCAGCCCGAAGCGCTTGAGCGTGAGCGGGATCATGGCGCCGCAGACGCCGCTGGTGACGCAGGCGCCGACCAGCGCCATCCACACCACGGCTGCCAGCGCGACGGCGTGGGGATTCCCCTGGTAGAGCGCCACGGCCAGCATGCCGAGCGCGGCAACGAGCCCGGTGAAGGCGCCGTTGTAGAAACCCAGAGAAGCTTCTTTCGCGACCAGCTCCTTTTCCTTCCCCGCCTTGAGCTCGCCCAGCGTCATGCCGCGCAGCGTGACCGCGAGCGCCTGGCAGCCGGTGTTGCCCGACTGCCCCGCGAGCACCGGCAGGAATAGCGCCAGGATCACCAGCCGGTCCACTGTGTCCTGGAAGATGGCGACGACCGCCCCCGCGACGAAGGCGGTGAGCAGGTTGAATTGCAGCCACGGATGCCGGAACTTCAGGCACTGCCAGAACGACGTGTTGGCCCGCTCCTCGCGCTCGACACCGACCATGGCGCCGGCCTGCGCGCTGATCTCGATGGCCTG
>ERZ1292645.170-Hain-H14-02um-R2-170-length-28955-cov-8_pt1 | contig 28955 bp, 27 predicted proteins | sample MGYA00564401_ERZ1292645 | MGnify/ENA primary metagenome ERZ1292645 (study PRJEB36523, sample SAMEA6512644) | groundwater metagenome | collected 2019-01-09 | study: AquaDiva: Metagenomics assemblies of 32 groundwater samples | reverse complement strand
GGGAAACTCGCCTCAAGATGAGACTTCCCGGGGACTTGATCCCCCTGAAGGGTCGCGGAAGACCACCGCGTTGATAGGCCGGATGTGTAAGAGGAGTAATCCTTTGAGCTAACCGGTACTAATTGCCCGTGCGGCTTGATCCTATAACCTTGAGCGGTCAGCTTACAGCGATCAGCTGTCAGCTAAGGCTCAGGTAGAACAAGGTTTGCCAGATACGATCGCCCAACTTTACTTCTTCCGATCTTTGCTTTTAGCTAAACGCTGGTAGCTGACAGCTAGGAGCTTACGAGCTACGTCTGACGACAATAGCGAGGTGGCCCCACCCCTTCCCATTCCGAACAGGGTCGTGAAACGCCTCAGCGCCGATGATAGTGCGGTGTATTCCGTGCGAAAGTAGGACATCGTCAGGCACCCACAAAAACAAAAGCCCCACCCGGCGACGGGTTGGGGCTTTTGTTTTTGTAGCGTTACCCTGACGAGCGTCCTACTTTCGGAACGACAACATGCCGACATTCTTGTTCTCGCGCCGCGTTGCGGCGCATTCCCCTTGGTCGGCTTGTTGCGGCGTAGGCTAACTTGTCGCCGCTTAACGGCGATAAGTTAAGGCGCAAAGCGCCGGCCGGAGCCAAGGTAGGACATCGTCAGGAATTCTCATGGGCTCGGTAGCGACCGAGGTCAACATGGGATGTCGTTGAATCATTCATCCCCCTCAATCACCGGGTCGGGGATGTGATTGAACGCGATCCGCATCGGGGCGGATCTCAGTACCGGGTGAGCACCGCCAAAATAGACGGTATTTTTACCATAATGCAGATTGAGTCGATCGATTGTTGCGTTGAGTTTATTGCGCGCTTCAATGTTATCGAACAGCGATCGCGATTGATTGAGTTGTTCGTCGAGTTCATACAGGGTGATGCTTACCATCAGCGGAACGGCCTTCAGCTCAGCCGGATAACCCGCCCACAGGATTTTGAGTGCATTGAGCAACCGCAAAGTATCCTGAGTCGGGTCGAAACGGACATGGTTTTTCCAGGATGAGCCGCTGACCCATTTGACCTGGACCTGCAGCGCACCCGCGATCAGGCCGTAGTTCCTGAGCCGCATCGCGGCCTTCTGCAACAGGTGGTGCAGTACCGAATAGGCGGTACGATGGGAGCGTGACGCCGGCGGCAAAACATGGGAGTGGCCGACGCTGGCGCGATCCGACGGCAGGTCGGTTACCCACTCGCCACGCAGCCTGGCATGCATGCGCTCGCCCCCGATGCCACCCCATGCCCGGCGCAACACGGCCTTGCCGGCCTTGCACAACGCCTCGACGCTGCGGATGCCGAGCGCGTCCAGGCGCTTTTCCATATTCGCTCCGATGCCGCACAGGTCGCGCAGCTTCAGACTGAACAGGCAATCCGGCAGATCCTTCTCCTCGATCGCCGTCAGGCCGTCCGGCTTTTGCAGATCGGAAGCCGTCTTTGCAAGAAACACATTAGGCGCGATGCCGATCGAGCAGCGCAGCTCAGCGCCCACTTCCCCCGCGATGGTGTTTTTGATTTGCCGTGCCAGCTTGAGCGCCTGATCGGGCCGCTGGTCGAGTCCTAGAAGCTCGCAGTACATCTCATCGATCGACAGCACCTTTTCCACGTGGGCGCACGACTCGACGGTCTTGACCAATTGTTGGTGGTAATTGACATAGACTGCCGGCCGCGCTTCCACCAACTGCAATTCCGGGCACAAGCGCTTAGCTTCGCGCACCAGGGTGCCCGTCTTGATCCCGAACCCCTTGGCTTCGTAGCTTGCGGCAATACAGCAGGTGGTATCAGTAATCACCGGCAGCACAGCCACCGGCTTGCCGCGCAGCTGAGGGCGCAGTTGCTGTTCTACGGAGGCGAAATAGGAATCGAAGTCAATATAAAGAGCGCGCAAAGGCATGACTTGAGCGCTTTAATCAAAGGGTTTTCCCGTTCCTGACGATCCCCACGCCGATGCCTTCGATGACGAGGGCGTCGCGCTTCAGATCGACACGGATCGGCTTGAACTCGGGGTTCTCGGGCAGCAGCCGGACGAGGCTCCCCTGGCGCCGGAAGCGCTTGACCGTGACCTCGTCGTTGATGCGCGCCACCACGATCTGCCCTGAGCGCACCTGCTGCGTGCGGTGCACAGCGAGGAGATCGCCGTCCAGAATGCCGGCGTCGCGCATGCTCGAGCCGCGCACGCGCAGCAGGTAGTCAGCGCGCGGCCTGAACAGGGCCGGATCGAGCTGGTAGCGGCCCTCGATGTGCTGCTCGGCGAGGATCGGGTGGCCTGCGGCGACGCGCCCCACCACCGGGATGCCCGGCGGCTGTTTCAACCGGATGCCGCGCGAGGCGCCGGGCGCCATTTCGATCGCGCCCTTGCGCGCCAGCGCCCTGAGATGCTCTTCCGCGGCATTGGGGGAGCGGAAGCCCATGGCGCGGCAGATCTCGGCGCGCGTGGGCGGGAAGCCCCAACCGGCGAGGTGCTCGCGGATCAGGCGCAGGATCTGTTCCTGGCGCGGGGTGAGTTCGTCCATGAATCCTCCGATACTGTAATTATATACAGCCTTGTGGTCGGTGCAAGCGCGTGGCCACCGCTGCGTGGCGGAAAGCGCTTGCGACCAAGGCGAGCAGCCGATGCCAACGGTGAACGCGATGAATCGCAACGACTTTTTGTTTGTTCCCGGTGCGCGATCGGCATCTAAGCTATTGGATTCCAGCGTGATTTTTGTTACACTTCTTGCCCCCGATGTTCAGGGGAAAACAGAAGATGGGCGGTTCGCCCATTTTTTGTTTGTGGCGCAGATTCGCTATGGATTTGAACGGCTTACTGGAGACTACTGTGGCGGGCATGGGCTATGAGTTGGTGGGCTTTGAACGGCCCGCCAAAGGGCGGCTGTTGCGCCTCTACATCGACAAGCCGGGCGGAGTGAGCGTGGACGACTGCGCCACCGTGAGCCGTCAGATGATGCGCGTGCTGGCGGTAGAGCACGTGGATTACGACCGGCTGGAGGTATCTTCGCCGGGGTTGGACCGGCTGCTGAAGAAAGAACGGGATTTCGTGCGTTTTGCCGGGCAGAGAGCGCGCGTGAAAATGCGCGTTCCGGTGGACGGGCAGCGCAACTTTGTCGGGGTGGTGCGTGAAGCAGCTTCGGGCAGGGTGCAGCTCGAGGTCGATGGCAGATTGCTGTCGCTCGAACTCGGCAACATGGAAACGGCGCGGCTGGTGCCGAATATCTAGGAGATCGAGATGAGCCGGGAACTCTTGTTGCTCGTAGACGCTTTGTCACGGGAGAAGAACGTCGACAAGAACATCGTGTTCGGCACGCTCGAGCTGGCGCTGGCATCGGCAACCAAGAAACGGTTTCACGAGGACGTCGAGGTGCGGGTCGCGATCGATCAAGCGACCGGCGACTACAAATCGTTCCGGCGCTGGCAGATCGTGCCGGACGAAGCGGTGGAGTCGCCGGCGCGCCAGATTGCGCTGTCCGAGGCGCGCAAGCGCAACCCCGAGATCAAGCCCGAAGACTACATCGAGCAGCCGCTCGAGCCGGTCGAGTTCGGTCGCATCGGCGCACAGACGGCAAAGCAGGTGATCCTGCAGAAAATCCGCGACGCCGAGCGCGAACAGATTCTCAACGATTTCCTGTCGCGCAAGGAGCATTTGGTCACCGGCGTGATCAAGCGCATGGAACGCGGCAGCGCGATTATCGAGTCGGGGCGGCTCGAGGCCATGCTGCCGCGCGACCAGATGATTCCCAAGGAGAACCTGCGGATGGGCGATCGCGTGCGCGCCTATGTGTGGAAGATCGACCGCGCCAGCCGCGGCCCGCAGCTGCTGCTTTCGCGCACCGCGCCTGAGTTCCTGGTGAAACTGTTCGAGCTCGAGGTGCCGGAACTTGAGGACGGGCTGCTCGAGATCAAGGCGGCAGCGCGCGATCCGGGTTCACGCGCCAAGATCGCAGTGCATTCCAGGGACCGGCGCATCGATCCGATAGGCACCTGCGTCGGCATGCGCGGCTCGCGCGTGCAGGCTGTGACCTCGGAGCTTGCTGGCGAGCGTGTCGATATCATCTTGTGGTCAGAGGATTCGGCGCAGTTTGTGGTCAATGCGCTGGCCCCGGCGGAAGTGAGCAAGATCAAGATGGACGAGGAAACGCACAGCATGGACATCGTGGTGGACGAGGAGAATCTCGCCCAGGCGATCGGCCGCAGCGGCCAGAACGTGCGGCTGGCAAGCGAGCTCACCGGCTGGGAGATCAACATCATGACCCTCGAAGCGTCACAGAAGAAGGGTGAGGAAGAAGCGACTCGCTTGCGGGCGCTGTTCATGGAAAAGCTCGATGTCGACGAGGAAGTCGCCGACATCCTGGTGCAGGAGGGCTTCAACACGCTGGAAGAAGTCGCCTACGTGCCGTTAAGCGAGATGCTGGAGATCGAGACCTTTGACGAGGCCACAGTGAACGAGCTGCGCAGCCGTGCGCGCAATTCGCTGCTCACCCAGGCTATCGTGAGCGAAGAGCAGGTCGAGCACGACATCGAGGACCTGATGAAGGTCGAAGGCATGGACAACGACACGGCGCGCATGCTCGTCGCCAAGGGCGTGGCTACCCAGGAAGCACTCGCCGACTTCGCCACCGACGATCTGATCGAGCTTACCGGCCTGGAAGCGGAACGCGCCAAGCAGCTCATCATGGCGGCGCGTGCGCCCTGGTTTGCTGAGACCAACGCTTAACCGAAAAACGAAATGGCGCAGATCAACGTCACACAATTCGCCCAGCAGCTGGGGCTGCCGACTGCGCTGCTCATGGAGCAATTGCAGGCGGCCGGAGTGAAGAAGGCGCTCACCGAGGAGACGGCGCTCACCGAAAAGGACAAGACTCAGCTGCTCGATTTCCTGCGGCAGGCGCACGGCGCCAAGGAGGCCAAGCAGAAGATCACGTTGACGCGCCGGCAGACCACCGAAATCAAGAAATCCGATGGTACCGGCAAGTCGCGCACCATTCAGATCGAGGTGCGCAAGAAGCGGGTGTTGGTGAAGCGCGATGCGGGTGAAACCGAGGCGGCGGCCGAAGCGCCTAAGCTGGTGCTTGACGCCGGGCAAATCGCACTGCGCGAGGCGGAAGCCAAGAAACAGGCGGAACTCGCGACGCGTCAGGCGGAAGACGCGGAGAAGAAGCAACAGCGCCGCAAGAAGGCGCAGGAGGCGGCGGAAGCGGTCGCGGAGGGCAAGCCAGCGGAGGAAACAAAATCCGCTGTGGAAGCGCAGCGCGCCGCTGCCGCTGTCGAGGGGACACTGCACAAACCGACGGTCAAGCCCGAGGAGAAAGCGCAAAAAGCCGAAAAGAAGGCGAAGAAACAGCCGGTCAAGGAAATCGTCTGGAAGGACGAGACCGTCAAGCGCCGCAGCATCAAGACACGCGGCGATGTCACAGGTGGGTTGGGCTGGCGCGAGCGCAAGGCGCGTCACGCCGCCCACAAGGAAGAGGGTGAGCAGCAGCACGCGTTTTCGGCACCCACGGAGCCCGTTGTGCGGGAGATAACGGTGCCGGAAACCATCACGGTGGGGGAGCTCGCGCACAAGATGTCGGTCAAGGCGGCCGCGGTGATCAAGGTACTGATGAAGATGGGACCCATGGTGACCATCAACCAGGTTCTCGATCAGGACACTGCGATGATCGTGGCCGGGGAAATGGGCCACGTTGCCACGCGCGCCAAGCTCGACGAGCCCGATGCTTTTCTCGCCGAAGAACAGCAGGCGCCCTCCGAAATCAGACTCGAGCCGCGCGCCCCGGTGGTAACCGTGATGGGGCACGTCGACCACGGCAAGACTTCACTGCTCGATTACATCCGCCGCACGCGCGTGGCGAGCGGGGAAGCCGGCGGCATCACCCAGCACATCGGCGCCTACCACGTGGATACCCCCAAGGGCATGGTCACTTTCCTCGATACACCGGGCCATGAAGCGTTTACCGCGATGCGCGCGCGCGGCGCCAAGGTGACCGATATCGTGATCCTGGTGGTGGCTGCGGACGATGGCGTGATGCCGCAGACCATAGAGGCGATCCATCATGCGAAAGCGGGCAAAGTGCCGATCGTGGTGGCCCTCAACAAAATAGACAAGCCGGAGGCGAACCCGGACCGTGTCAAGCAGGACCTCTCTGCACAGGCAGTCGTACCGGAAGAATGGGGCGGCGACGCCATGTTCGTCGAGGTCTCGGCCAAGACCGGCAAGGGCATAGACGCGCTTCTCGAGAGGGTGTTATTGCAGGCGGAAGTGCTCGAGTTGAAGGCTCCCAGGGACGCACCGGCTAAGGGCATTGTGATCGAATCCAGGCTGGACAAGGGGCGCGGGCCGATCGCGACCGTCCTGGTCCAGTCCGGGACGCTCAAGCGCGGCGATGTGGTGCTTGCCGGGGCAGTTTTCGGGCGCGTGCGGGCGATACTCGACGAGACTGGCCGCACCATTGACGAAGCCGGGGCTTCTATTCCGGTGGAAATCCTGGGGCTTTCGGATGTCCCGGTAGCAGGGTCCGAAGTGCTGGCGTTGGGAGATGAACGCAAAGCGCGCGAGATCGCGCTGTTCCGCCAAGGCAAGTATCGCGACGTGAAGCTCGCCAAACAGCAAGCGGCCAAGCTCGAGAACATCTTCGAGCAGATGGGCGAAGGGCGGGCCAAGATCCTGTCCCTTATCATCAAGGCCGACGTGCAGGGCTCCTATGAAGGCTTGTCGCACGCGCTCACCAAGCTTTCCACTGGAGAGGTCAAGGTCAACATCGTGCATGCTGCGGTGGGTGGCATCACCGAATCGGATGTAAACCTGGCGCTGGCCTCGAAAGCGGTGATCATCGGCTTCAATACTCGGGCCGATGCCGCTGCGCGCAAGCTCGCGGAAAACAGCGGCGTGGATATCCGTTACTACAACGTCATTTACGATGCCGTTGACGACGTCAAGGCGGCGCTTTCCGGCATGCTGGCGCCGGAGAAAAAAGAAAGCGTTCTCGGGCTAATCGAGATACGACAGACGTTCAAGATCTCCACGGTCGGCACCGTCGCCGGCTGCTACGTGTCCGAAGGTCTGGTGCGGCGCAGCGCACGGGTGCGGGTGTTGCGCGACAACGTGGTGATACACGACGGCGAGCTCGATTCGCTCAAGCGTTTCAAGGATGACGTGAGGGAGGTCAAAGCCGGGTTCGAGTGCGGCCTTTCCCTCAGGAACTTCGACGACGTCAAGGTCGGCGACCAGCTCGAGGTGTACGAAGTCGTCGAGGTGGCGCGCACGCTGTAGCGTGCGAGTTTCAAGTTCCAAGTTCCAAGTTTCAGGTTTGAGGTTGACTGTGGGTTTTAACTTGAAACTTTAAACTTTAAACTTTAAACTTGAAACCTGAAACCGGCATTTATGCCGAAAGATTTCCCGCGCAGCCGCCGCATAGCGGAACAGGTGCAGCGCGAGCTGTCGGACATCATCCGCCTTGAGCTCAAGGACCCGCGCGTGGGCATGATCACCATCACGGACGTCGAGGTGACCCAGGACAATGCCCATGCCAGGGTTTACTTCACGCTGCTGGGGGAAGCGTCCAGGGTGGAGGAGACGACCACGGGGTTGCAGCACGCCGCCGGATTCCTGCGCAGCCAGCTCGCGCATCGCCTGAAGCTGCGCACAGTGCCGCAGCTGCAGTTCAAGTACGATGCGTCAGTCGAGCGCGGCATGCGCTTGTCACGGCTGATCGACGCCGCGGTCACGGATGATGCAAACCGGGGCAAGCGGCGCAAATGACCGGGACAGCGCGTCGCGAGGCCGGCCAGGTGCAGCAGCAGCGCAACGTCGACGGCGTGCTGCTGCTCGACAAGCCGTCCGGCATCACTTCGCACACGGCGGTGCAAAAAGTGCGGCGCCTGTTTAGCGCTCTCAAAGCCGGCCATACCGGCACGCTCGACCCCCTGGCGACCGGGCTGCTGCCGGTGTGCCTGGGCGAGGCGACCAAGTTTTCCCACCTGCTGTTGGAGGCCGACAAGACCTATTTCGCTTCGATCCGGCTCGGCGTTGCCACCACCACCGGGGACCTCGAAGGTGAAGTGACGGCGCGTGCCCCGGTGATTGTCAACAAGCATGAGGTCGAGAAGGTGCTCAAGCGCTTCGTCGGCGAGATCCTGCAGACGCCGCCGATGTACAGCGCAATCAAGCGCGGCGGGCAGCCGCTTTACAAGCTGGCACGGGCAGGGCGGGAGCTGCCGCGCGCGCCGCGCAAGATTGTCGTCAGCAACTTGACCCTGGTCGGGTTCCACGGCGACGAGCTCCAGGTTTCGGTGAGCTGCAGCAAGGGCACCTATGTGCGCGTATTGGCCGAGGACATCGGACGTGAACTGGGATGCGGCGCTTGCCTTTCCGGCTTGCGGCGCACCGCAGTCGGCGATTTCGCGCTATTCTCGGGGGCGGTCGCTATCGAGCAACTCGAACCGTTAACGCTTAGCCAACGGGATGCGCTGCTGCTGCCGGCCGATGCGCTGGTCGCATCGCTCCCGCGCTTCGACCTCGATGCCGATGAGGCACGGCGCTTGAGGCGGGGCCAACCGGTCGAACGTGCCGAAGCGTGCACGGCGGGCCTGGCGTGCATCTACGGGCCCGATCGAGAATTTCTGGGAGTGGCTGAGGTTACGGCGCCCGGCCGTATCGTGCCACGGCGGCTCAAATCCCAGGCCGCTGCCGCCTGATTCGCCAAGTCAAGTATTGCTTGAGAAAACGAGGGGTTAGAGAGTAAAATAACGTGATTTTCAGGCGCAGAGCAGAGAGCGATGGCTGTTACCACTAATCAGAAAGCCCAACTGGTGAAGGAATACCAGCGCCAAAAGGACGACACCGGGTCACCGGAGGTCCAGATCGCGCTGCTCACGGCGCGCATCACGGATCTCACCGAGCACTTCAAGACACACGTCAAGGACCATCATTCACGGCGCGGCCTGCTGCGGATGGTGAGCCGCCGGCGGAAGCTCCTCGATTACCTCAAGCGAGAGAACGCCGAGAAATACCGGCAGCTGATCGATCGTCTGGGTCTGCGCAAGTAAGAGCCTATAACACCATGAAACGCACAGCCCGAGGGAACTGCGGGCGCTGCAGCGATCGACCTATCATTAACCGAAGACCGCGCAGGGCGGTCTTTTTTGTTGGATTTAGGGGATAACACTTTGAATCACATCAAGAAAGCACTGACTTGGGGGCGGCACCAGCTGACCCTCGAGACTGGAGAAATCGCGCGCCAGGCAACGGGCGCGGTACTCGTGACGATGGAAGACACGGTCGTGCTGGTCACCGTCGTCGGTGACCAGCAGGTCGCGCCGGGAAAGGATTTCCTGCCGCTCACCGTGGACTATCAGGAGCGCACTTACGCCGCGGGCAAGATTCCCGGCGGCTTTTTCAGGCGCGAAGGTCGTCCGTCCGAAAAGGAGATCCTGACGTGCCGGCTTATCGACCGCCCGATCCGTCCGCTGTTTCCCGACGGCTTCTACCACGAGATCCAGGTGGTTGCCACGGTCGTGTCTTCCAATAACGAGATCGATTCCGACGTCCCCGCCATGATCGGCACCTCTGCCGCGCTTGCGATCTCCGGCATCCCGTTCAACGGTCCGATCGGCGCGGCCCGCGTGGGCTATCTCAACGGGCAGTACGTGCTCAACCCGACCGCCACGGAACTGAAATCCTCGCACCTCGATCTGGTGGTGGCCGGCACCGAGCAGGCGGTGCTGATGGTGGAGTCCGAGGCGAAGGAGCTGCCAGAGGACGTGATGCTCGGCGCCGTGGTGTTCGGGCACCAGCAGATGCAGCCGGTGATCCAGATGATCAACGAGCTGGTGGAGGAGGCGGGCACCCCGCTGTGGGAATGGGCGCCGCCCACGAAGAACCAGGAGCTCGTTGACCGGCTCACACAGCTCGCCGAGACCGACCTGCGCCAGGCTTACGAGATCCGGCAGAAGCAGGCGCGCAGCAAGCGGGTGGAAGAAATCCGCGCGAGCGTTCTCGCCGAGCTCGCCCCGTCGGGTTCCACCACTGAGCACGAGAACATGGTGAAGAGCGAGTTCAGCAGCCTTGAAGCGAAGATCGTCCGCAACCAGATTCTCAATGGGGATCCGCGCATCGACGGGCGTAATACGCGCACCGTGCGCCCGATCTCGATCCGCACCGGTCTGCTCCCCCGTGCGCACGGCTCGGCGCTTTTCACCCGCGGGGAAACCCAGGCCCTGGTGACCGCGACGCTCGGCACCTCGCGCGACTCGCAGATCGTCGACGCCCTGCAGGGCGAGTACCGTGAGCGCTTCATGCTTCATTACAACATGCCGCCGTACGCGACGGGCGAAACCGGACGCGTCGGCGCGCCCAAGCGTCGCGAGATCGGACACGGGCGCCTCGCGAAGCGCGCCCTGCTGGCGATGCTGCCGGGCCCCGAGGAATTCGCCTATTCGCTGCGGGTTGTCTCCGAGATCACGGAATCCAACGGCTCGAGCTCTATGGCTTCGGTATGCGGCGGGTGTCTTGCGCTGATGGACGCGGGCGTACCGCTAAAGGCGCACGTCGCCGGCATCGCGATGGGGCTGATCAAGGAAGGCAACCGCTTTGCCGTGCTCTCCGACATCCTGGGTGATGAGGACCATCTGGGCGACATGGATTTCAAGGTCGCGGGAACCGAGCGGGGCGTCACCGCTCTGCAGATGGACATCAAGAACAACGGGATCACCAAGGAGATCATGCATGCGGCGCTCACCCAGGCACGCGATGGACGGATGCTCATCCTCGGCAAGATGAAGCAGGCGCTCGAAGCGCCGCGCGCCGAGCTTTCCATGTGGGCGCCGCGGATGATCACGATCAAGATCAAGCCCGAGAAGATCCGCGACGTGATCGGCAAAGGCGGCGCGGTGATCCGCTCGATCACCGAAGAGACCGGCACCACCATCGACATTCAGGACGACGGCACCGTCATCATTGCCTGTGTGTCGCCGGAAGCGGGGGAGGCCGCGCGCAAGCGCATCGAGGACATCACCGCCGACGTGGAAGTCGGGCGTATCTACGAAGGCACCGTGCTGAAGCTGCTCGATTTCGGCGCGATCGTGAGCGTGCTGCCGGGCAAGGACGGGCTGCTGCACATCTCGCAGATCGCGAACGAGCGCGTCAACAACGTGGCGGACCACCTGAAGGAAGGGCAGTCGGTGCGCGTGAAGGTGCTGGAGGCAGACGACAAGGGGAGGCTGCGGCTGTCCATGAAGGCGGTCGCCGCCGAAGCCAAGGCCGTCCAGACCACGCAATAGCGTTCAGCCGTCAGCGCTCAGCTATCAGCTTGAGTCTGTACGTCAAGAAGGGGCGGTGTGTGGTTGCCCCTTTTTGATTTGGCTGACAGCTGACAGCTGACAGCTGACAGCTGACAGCTGACAGCTGAATGCTGATAGCTGGCCGCTACTTCGAGACCTGCCGCTCGCGCAGTTCATCGAGCGTCTTGCAATCGATGCAGAGCGTCGCTGTCGGTCGCGCTTCAAGTCGCTTGAGCCCGATCTCAATGCCGCAGCTTTCGCAGTAGCCGTACTCGCTGGCGTCAATGTGCGCGATGGTTTCGTCGATTTTCTTGATGAGCTTGCGCTCGCGGTCGCGGTTTCTCAGCTCCAGCGACATGTCCGATTCCTGGCTGGCGCGATCATTGGGATCGGCAAAGATGGTCGCCTCGTCCTGCATGGTGTGTACGGTACGGTCGATGTCCTGCGACAGATCGCGCTTCATCTCCTCCAGCATTTTGCGGAAGTGGGCGTGCTGCCGCGGATTCATGTACTCCTCTTTCCCCTTAGGCTTGTAAGGGGGAAAAGGCTTGTGCAATTCGGAAGTCATGAGCCCTGTACCATTTAAAAAACCGCTTTAATATCAGAAATCGAAGAGCCGTGCAAGTTGGCATTTCTCGCGCCAGAAAGACCGATTTTCCATTGACCTTCAAGGGGGCCGAGAGTATATTACGCGCCTTCAAAGGTGTGGCCTAGCCTGGTTGAGCGCCTGGTTTTCGACCCACAACTGGGTGCGGCAGTTGTTGCATTTTACGGCGCCCGTAGCTCAACCGGACAGAGCACCGGCCTTCTAAGCCGGGGGTTGTGGGTTCGAGTCCCGCCGGGCGTACCAGATTCGCCCATCCGGGCGAGTGTTGAGTGATGAGTGATGAGTGGTGAGCGAGACCCCCCTTGGTGCCCAAGGCCACTTAACACTCAAAACTCAAAACTTAACACTGCTCTTGCGATGGTGGCTGTAGCTCAAAGGTAGAGTACTGGATTGTGATTCCAGGTGTTGTGGGTTCGAGTCCCATCAGCCACCCCACCTTTTCAAGTTCCTGCATTGGGGCGCCGGTTACACTTGGCGCGGTCGCGACGATCGTGCTCTAATTTTCGCGGTTTGACTCTCGCGGTGGCGAGGAGGGAAGACGCGCATTGGCTATAGCGGCATTCTGGGCAAAGCGAAGTCGGCGCAATCCCTATTTGGCGACCTTGAGGAGGCGCTGCTTCTCGCGCCGCCACTGGCGCGCCTTCTCGGCCTCACGCTTGTCGTGCTGCTTCTTGCCCTTGGCGAGCCCGATTTCGAGCTTGATGCGCCCACCCTTGTAATGCAGGTCGAGCGGTACCAGCGTGTAGCCGGCGCGCTCGACGCTTCCGATCAACCGGCTGATTTCCTCGGCGTGGAGCAGCAGCTTGCGGGTACGCGTGGGATCGGGAGTGAAGTGCGTTGAAGCGGCAGGCAACGGGCTCACATGGCAGCCGATGAGATAAAGCTCGCCGTTATTCACGATCACATACGCTTCCTTGAGTTGCGCGCGTCCCTCGCGTATCGCCTTGACCTCCCAGCCCTCGAGCGCCATCCCGGCTTCGAAGCGCTCCTCGATAAAATAGTCGTGAAAGGCCTTCTTGTTCTGGACGATGCTCATGGCGGGAACCGTAGACGGGCACCTATTCTACCAGCGCAGTTGCATGGCTCCGTCCTTGCCCAGGCGCTGCGTAGCGGAGCGCGAGCGTGCCTGAAGTGAGCCGCTCGGTGCTGGTGGGACACTCCCCCGAGCAGATGTTCGCGCTGGTGGACGACGTGGAAAAGTATCCCGAGTTCATGCCGTGGTGCGGCGGCACTACGGTCATCTACCGTGACGAGCGCATCACGCGCGCCACGATTCTCATCGACTACCATCACATCAAGCACAGTTTCACCACCGAGAACACCAAGCAGCGCCCGTCGCTCATGGGGATCCGGCTGGTGCACGGGCCCTTCAGGAAACTCGACGGCACCTGGAAGTTCATCGACCTGGAGGGGCGCGGCTGCAAGATCGAGTTCCGCCTGCACTACGAGTTTGCGAGCCACCTGCTAGAGAAGCTGGCGGGGCCGGTGTTCCACTACATCGCCAGCACGTTCGTCGACGCGTTCGTCAAGCGCGCGGAGCGGCTCTTTGGCTGACAGGGCAGTGACCAGTGAACGGTGAACAGTGAACGGAAAACCCCCACTTCGGGTTGAGATCGTCTATGCCCTTCGCGAAGAGCAGGTTCTGCTCACGCTGGAAGTGGAAGAGGGGACGACGGTGTGGGAGGCGATCGAGCGCTCCGGGATCGTAACGCGTTTTCCGGAGATCAACGTGGGACGCGCCCACGTTGGCATCTTCGGCAGGCCCGCGCGCCTCGACACACAGGTGAAGGAAGGTGACCGGGTCGAGATCTACCGGCCGTTGATCGCCGACCCCAAGGATGCGCGGCGGGAAAGGGCGCAACGGGCGCCGCGCCGGCCGCCACGCGGCTGAGTTCCAGAAGAATACCTTGCCTGGACTCCGGCCTGCGCCGGATTGACGGCCGTCCCTCAGCCGGCCGACGCGGCGCCGCGGCTGAGGCATAACGGGTACCCCCATCCTACCTTCCCCCGCAAGCGGGGGAAGGGGATACCCGCCGTCGCGGGGATAACGGTCGCCGCCCGGGCGGCCGTTACTTGCAGTTCTGGTCGGCGCCGCGCTGCGCTCTGGCGATTTCGCTTGCGCGATCGGCGTCTTCGAGGTAAATGCGCTCGCCGGTCATGGGATCGGTGCGCGAGATGCGGATGCCGGACTGCAGGCTCTTCAGGTAGGCCTGGGCGCTATTGCACGCCTCGCGCTTCTGGTCGGTTTCGGTCGCTTTCTTTTCCGCTTTCTGCTGCGCTTCCTGCTGCTCTATCTGACGCTTCCTGAACTCGGCATCGCGCTCGGCCAGCGATTTCTGCTGCGCCGGGGGACTCGAGGTCGGCCCGCCCCCGGAGCTCTTGATCCCGGTTTTCTGCTCGGTCGTGCCGGGCGGGCACTGGCTGGCGTATTCCACCTTCCCGTCCTTGCTGACGCACTTCAGCAACTGGCCGTGAGCGGCGGCCGAGGCCAGCATCATGGCAACTGCAATGATCGCTTTCACAGGGTCTCCGTCCTTTACAAAACACGAGCCACACGAGGTTCGCGGCTCGAACGCACCATAGCGAATTTATGCCGTTGAGTCAATCAATTAACGCACGTTTTGGTTTGCGGTTTACAGCGGTTTCCGTATAATGCGATCTTTGCGAAGGATCAAAAACATGCGTGTGGTGCAAAAGGCCCTCACCTTCGACGATGTCTCGCTGATCCCCGCCCACTCCAACGTCCTGCCGCGCGAAGTCAGCCTCAAGAGCAAGCTTACCAGCGGCATCGCCCTCAACATTCCCGTGGTCTCGGCCGCAATGGATACCGTAACCGAGGCACGACTCGCGATCGCCATCGCCCAGGAGGGCGGCATCGGCATCGTCCACAAGAACATGTCGCCCAAGGCGCAGGCGGCGGAAGTGACCAAGGTCAAGCGCTTCGAAAGCGGCATCGTCAAGGACCCGATCACCATCATGCCCAACATGAAGGTGAGGGACGTCCTCAACCTCACCCAGCAGCACAAGATTTCCGGCCTGCCCGTGATCAACGCGGCGGGGCGCGTGGTCGGTATCGTCACCAACCGCGACCTGCGGTTCGAGACCAAGCTCGACCAGCCCGTCAAGAACATCATGACGCCGCGCGAGCGGCTGGTGACGGTGCGCGAGGGGGCGAGCCGCGAAGAGGCGATGGCGCTCATGCACCAGCACCGCCTGGAGCGCGTGCTGGTGGTGAACAAGAACTTCGAGCTACGCGGCCTGGTCACGGTCAAGGACATACTGAAGTCCACCGAGCATCCCAACGCGTGCAAGGACCGTCTGGGGCGGCTGCGCGTCGGTGGCGCGATCGGAGTGGGCGAGGGCACCGAGGAGCGCGCCGAAGCGCTCGTCGAGGCCGGAGTCGATGTGATCGTGGTCGACACCGCGCACGGTCACTCCAAGAACGTGCTGGACCGGGTGAGATGGGTCAAGCGCAAGTTTCCCCGGACGCAGGTGATCGGCGGCAACATCGCCACCGCGGCCGCGGCGAAAGCGCTGATCGATAGCGGCGCAGATGGCGTCAAAGTCGGCATTGGCCCCGGTTCCATCTGCACGACGCGCATCGTCACCGGAGTGGGCTTGCCGCAACTCTCAGCCATCGACAACGTTGCCAAAGCGCTCGCCAAGAGCGATGTGCCGGTGATCGCTGACGGCGGCATCCGTTACTCCGGGGACATCGCCAAGGCGATCGCCGCCGGCGCACATGTCGTGATGATCGGCGGCCTTTTCGCCGGCACCGAGGAATCGCCCGGAGAGACCGAGCTGTTCCAAGGGCGCTCCTACAAGACTTATCGGGGCATGGGCTCGCTCAGCGCCATGCAGCAGGGCGCCGCCGACCGCTACTTCCAGGACGAGGAGCCCGATACCGACAAGCTCGTGCCCGAGGGTGTGGAAGGCCGGGTGCCGTACAAGGGCCAGCTCGGACCGCTGGTGCAGCAACTCATGGGCGGTTTGCGCTCGAGCATGGGGTACCTCGGCTGCAACACTATCGAAGAGGTGCGCAACAAAGCCGAGTTCGTGGAAATCACCCTTGCCGGCATCCGCGAATCGCACGTGCACGATGTGCAGATCACCAAGGAAGCGCCTAATTACAGAGTCGAATAGGATTCGGGAATCGGGATTCGGGATTCAGCGAACGGCATGTTTGATTTTCCCCGAATCCCGAATCCCGAATCCTGAATCCTGAGTCCTGCATCCTGAAATGCAGCACGAAAAGATCCTCATCCTCGACTTCGGCGCGCAGTACACGCAACTGATCGCGCGCCGCGTGCGCGAGGCCCACGTCTATTGCGAGATCCACCCCTACGACGTGGATGACCGCTTCATTCGCTCCTTCAATCCGCGCGGCATCATTCTTTCCGGCGGTCCGGCCTCGGTCTGGGAGGGCGGCACGCCGCGCGCGCCGCAACTGGTGTTCGAGCTGGGCGTGCCGGTGCTCGGCATCTGCTATGGCATGCAGACCATGGCGGCGCAGCTCGGGGGGAAGGTCGAGATGGGCCGCGTCCGCGAATTCGGTTACGCCGAGGTGCGGGCGCGCGGCCATTCCGCGCTGCTCAAGGACATCCAGGACCGCATCAGCCAGGAAGGGCACGGGCTGCTCGACGTGTGGATGAGCCACGGCGACAAGGTCAACGAGCTGCCCCCGGGCTTCAACGTGATCGCCAGCAACGCGGCGTGCCCGATCGCGGGCATGGCAGACGAGAAGCGCAAGCTCTACGGGGTGCAGTTCCATCCCGAAGTCACGCACACACTGCAGGGCGAGGCCATCATTAAGCGCTTCGTGCTCGGCATCTGCGGGTTGTCCGGGGACTGGAACATGCCGGACTACCTCGAGGAAACGGTCGGGCGCATCCGCTCGGAGGTGGGGTCCGAAGAGGTAGTGCTCGGGCTGTCGGGCGGGGTGGATTCCTCGGTAGCGGGGGCCTTGATCCACCGCGCAGTCGGCAAGCAGCTCACCTGCGTGTTCGTGGACAACGGGCTGCTCCGGCTCGACGAGGCGGAGCAGGTGATGCGCACCTTCGCCGGCACTCTCGGAGCCAAGGTGATCCATGTGGATGCGCGCGATCAATTCCTGCGCCACCTCAAGGGTGTCATCGATCCCGAGGAGAAGCGCAGGATCATCGGCCGTGAGTTCATCGAGGTGTTTCAGCGCGAGGCGGCGAAGCTGCCCCAGGTCAAATGGCTGGCGCAGGGCACCATTTACCCGGACGTCATCGAATCGGCCGGCGCCAAAACCAAGAAAGCGCGCATCATCAAGTCGCACCACAACGTCGGCGGGCTGCCCGACACCTTGCATCTGAAATTGCTCGAGCCGCTGAGGGAGCTCTTCAAGGACGAAGTGCGCGGGCTGGGGACCGCTCTGGGGCTGCCGCAGGAAATCGTGTTCCGGCATCCGTTCCCGGGACCGGGGCTGGGCGTGCGCATTCTCGGCGAAGTGAAGGCCGAATACGCGGACCTGCTGCGGCGCGCGGACGCGATTTTCATAGACGAGCTGCGCGCCGCGGGGTGGTACGACAAGACCGCCCAGGCCTTTGCCGTGTTTTTACCGGTGAAATCGGTCGGCGTGATGGGTGACGGGCGCACCTACGAGTACGTGATTGCGCTGCGCGCAGTGCAGACGCAGGATTTCATGACCGCGCACTGGGCGGAGCTGCCGCACGACCTGCTCTCCAAGGTGGCGAACCGCATCATCAACGAGGTGCGCGGCATCAACCGCGTAGTCTACGACATCTCGAGCAAACCGCCGGCGACGATCGAATGGGAATGATTCAGTTTCGAGTTGCGAGTTTCGGGCTTCGAGTTAAAGCCACCTGATCACTGAAAATGGAACCTCGCAGCACGCTGAGCGATGAGGTTTTCATGCGCGAGGCGCTGGGCCTGGCACGGCAAGCCGCCGCGGCGGGCGAAGTGCCGGTGGGAGCGGTGGTGGTGAAGGACGGCGTGATCGTCGGCCGCGGCTACAACCAGCCGATCACGAGCCATAACCCGAGCGCCCACGCTGAGATCGTTGCCATGCGCGATGCCGCAGCGCGCCTCGGCAACTACCGCCTCGCTGGCTGCGAATTGTTCGTGACCCTCGAGCCGTGCGTGATGTGCGCCGGGGCCATCATGCACGCTCGCATTGAGCGACTCATATTTGGTGCGGCCGACCCCAAGACCGGGGCCTGCGGGAGCGTCGTGAACCTATTCGCCGAGCCCAAGCTCAATCAACACACGCAGGTCGTCAGCGGTGTCCTGTCCGAAGCCGCCGCGAGCCTGTTGCAGGATTTCTTCGGCGTGCGCCGCCACCGCCAGCCCGATGCCTAGAATTAACATAAAGATATCGTCACAAGAACTTGAATATGTAGACGATAATGGAAATCTTATTAGGCGCTGCCGGGTTTCCACCTCGAAAAACGGGGCGGGGGAGCTGAACGGCAGCTACTGCACGCCGCGCGGTCGCCATATCGTTCGAGCCAAGATCGGCGCCGGCCAGCCGGTCAACGCGGTGTTCGTCGAGCGGCGTCCGACAGGCGAAATGTATACGCCCGAGCTTGCGGCCCGGTTCCCCGGGCGCGACTGGATCCTCACGCGCATCCTGTGGCTCTCAGGCTGCGAGCCCGGTTTCAACCGGCTAGGCAAGGTGGACACCATGCGGCGCTGCATCTATATCCACGGCAGCCCGGACAGCGTCGAGATGGGCAAGCCCGGTTCCATCGGCTGCATCCGCATGCGCAACCCGGATATCGTTGAATTGTTCGATCTCGTGCCGATCCTCACGCCGGTCGAAATCCTCGCTTAGCGACTCTCGATACCGGCGCTTGATTCCGCAACGCGAGATCAGCGGGTCCCCCAATAAGCTCCATTGATTCCAAGGAGTTACGAGCGTAATCGGCTCGTGACCGATTTGTGATTGTGCGATGCGCCAGAATCGGTTAGAGTTTTTGCATTTTATGCGGGGCCGTTGAAAAGCAACACCATGATCCCCTAACTTCTGAAAGGAAATCATGAGATTAGCTGGCAAAGTCGCGATCATCACAGGGGCAGGACGGGGTATCGGTCGGGCCACGGCGGTCAAGTTCGGCAAGGAAGGCGCCAAGGTCATGGCCTGCGACATCAACGCCGGATCGTGCCCAGGAAACCGCCCAGATGGTGTCGGGCCAAGGCGGCGAGGCCTTGGGCTTTCAGGTGGACGTGAGGGACAAGGCCGGAATCTCGCGCATGGTCGAAACGGTGGTCGCGAAATACGGTCGCATCGATTGCCTCGTCAACAACGCCGGCATCGTGCAGGACAGCACCATCAAGAACATGACCGATGAGCAGTTCGACGCGGTCATCGACGTTAACCTCAAGGGTGTCTACAACTGCACCAAGGTCGTCGTGGACGTCATGCTCAAGCAGAATTCCGGTGTGATCCTGAACACCTCCTCCATCGTCGGCATCTACGGCAACTTCGGGCAGACCAATTACGCGGCGAGCAAGTTCGGCGTGATCGGCATGGTCAAGACCTGGGCGCGCGAGCTCGGGCGCAAGGGCATCCGCGCCAACGCGGTGTGCCCGGGCTTTGTATCCACGCCGATCCTAGCCAAGATCCCGCAGAAGGTGCTGAAGGCGCTCGAAGAGCGCGTTCCTCTCGGGCGCCTCGCGCGGCCGGAAGAAATCGCCAACACCTTCGCCTTCCTCGCTTCCGACGAGGCGAGCTACATCAACGGCGCGGTGATCGAGGTGAGTGGCGGACTCACTTTGTGAGGTGTGACGCAGTGACGAAGTGACGCGGTGACGATTGGCGGCACCACCTGCCGCTTTGACGATCCACGAATCCCGATTCACGGGTTCTGGTGCTCGACGGCGAGCACGCGTATCTTCGTTTTCCCCACCCAGTCGAGCAGCGGCAGCAGGTCTGAAAGGCTCTCGCCCTCGAGCAGCTTGATGTGGGTCGCGTCCGCCACCGTCTGCCCGAAGGTGGGATCCACGGCGATCCAGCTCGCGCCGACCCGGCTCTCCGCCCAACTGTGATAGAGAAAGCCTTTAAGCTCCTGTGAGTACACCAGCCCGTTCACGACCCGGGTCGGGATGCCGGCCGCGCGCGCAAAAGCGGTATAGAGATAAGCGTGCCCCTGGCATTCGGCCTTGCGCTTCTCCAGCACGTCGAGGGCCGAGAACACATCGAGCGGCGCTTTCTCCACGTTCGCCTCCAGCCATTGCACGATGCGCGCGATCCGCTCTTGAGGCGAGGCGCTACCCGCGACGATTTGCTGCGCGGTGTGGCGGATGGACGGATCGTGGCTCTGCACCGTAATGGAAGGGCTCAGATACTTCGCGTGCGGCTGCTCCGTGGCGAGGGCATCGCCGGCCTCGACCTCTGAACGCCTGATCTCGCAGACGATCTCCTGTCGCGCTCGAACGCAATGCTGGGTGCGGTCGGCGGGCGGCACCTGGTCTATGCCGCGCAGCGCGACCTTGAGCGCCGACACCGAGCGCGGGCGTTCGATCGGCGCATCGGGCCGCACCAGGCTGAATTCGATCAGGCTCTCCTGCTTGTTGAGGCTTGCGAGCGCGACGTAGCGGCGCGCCGCCGCGGCGTCCTCCAGCGCGGAAATCATCGCGCCGTGCAGCGCCAGCTCGAACACCGGCCGGCCCTGGTGGTCGATCCAGGTGGTGACGCGCTTTCCGCTCATGCTGGTTTCGACCTTGAACGCGTTGCCCTCGAAAAGACTGCTGCTTTCATGCGCAGCGACGCGCTGGATCACGTCGAACAGGGCCTGCAGCTCGCCGCTGTACACGCGGTAGCCATATTCGCGACCGAGCGCAAGGCCGTGCACCGCGGGGTAAAGCGCGATCACGCTGGAGGGGTAGAGCTTTCCGGCAACCGGGAGACGCTGCTCGGTCGGCTTGCCGGCGCTCACGACGGTGGCGGCGAGCCCATCGCGCTCGCGCCTGCCCGTGACCTTGAGCTCCGAATCGTCGATGCGGTAGTCGTAGGCGAACTCGACCAGCTCGAGGCCGGCCCCGACGACGTCGCGCGCCTTCAGGTTGACTTTTTTCTCGATGCCGAGGAAGCGCAGTACGAAGGACGCTTCGGAGTCGATCTCGTAGCGCACCGGCTCGCCGGCGGCGCGCCGAATCGTGAAGCGCGTGAAGCCGATCTTCTCGCCGTTGAACACGATGCCGGTCCAGTACTCCGAGAACGGCAAGCTGCCGAGTTCATGCTGGATGGGCGCCGGCGGCGGATCGGCGTCTCGGAAATACGTACTCGCGCAGCCGCCCAGCGCGAGCGCCATCGCGCTGAGTATTCCTGCGGCCAGTGACCGTAACCGTATGGCCATCATTAGAAAAGGGGCGCGCGTTGAACGGTAGCCGTGCTGTCCGTTCGAATGCGTGCAATTAAAGCGGCGCTGCCAGCGTCCGCTTTAAGAGTAATTATAATGGCACCCGTGGACGAGCAGCCCCCCTTCACCGTCAGGGCGGTCAACTGGTACGCCAATCGCGAGGCGCTGCGCGCGATCCGCACCCGTGTGTTCGTCGAAGAGCAGCGCGTTCCCGAGGAGCTCGAATGGGACGACGAGGACGAGCATGGCTACCACGTGATGGCGCTTACGGCCGACGGCACGCCGATTGGCACCGGGCGCCTGCTGCGCGACGGCCATATCGGGCGCATGGCGGTGCTCAAGGAGTGGCGCGGCAAGGGTGTGGGCAGCGCGCTGCTCAAGTTCCTGCTGGTGATCGCCTACAAGATGGGCTTTGACGAGGTGAAGCTGCACGCCCAGACCCACGCCGTCGCCTTCTATGCCAGGCACGGATTCATGGTGGAGGGCGGGGAATTCATGGAGGCAGGCATCCCCCACGTCGTGATGCGGCGCTCAACCCCACCCCCACCCTATCCCTCCCTCTGAGGGGGACGGTTGGGATGGGGGTAGTGTGAGTCTCGATACTGGAGTTACGGGTCACGCGCTAGAGCGTAGGGCCGCGCGTCGAGCGCGAAGCGTCGTTCCGTGCTTCCCAGGGGAGTGCCGCAGGCGCCGAACGCGCGTTCGATGAACACCACTTCGTTCCTGCGGTTGACGAGCAGCACGGTGGCAGCGCGCGTGCCGTAACGGTCTCCGGCGACGAAGGCGGGCGAGAGCTCGCGTTCGCGCTGCAGCCCGACGCCGGTATCGGGCAGCTCGGCATCGAGGGCGACCGTACGGTCGATAAGGATGTCGAATAGCCCCTGGATCAGCTCGGCTTCGCCCGCTCCGAGCAGCGCCGCGACGCGCTGCTTGCCGTGCCTTACTTTGGGCCACGGCGTATCGAGCAGGTGGTTGCTCAGGCCGTGCACGCCGGGGGCAAGCTCCTCGATGCCTTGTCCTGAGCCTGTCGAAGGGCCGGCACCGCGATTGGAGCAGAAGAACAGGCGTTCGAGGTCTCCGACGATCAGGCCGAACCCTCCGTAGTCGGCAGCGGCGACGGTCACCTGTTTTAGATAGGCGCGCGGCTCATCGGTTCCGCGCAGAAAATGCGCAACCAATTCGCCGCGCGAGCGCGGTGCGCTCTTTGCGGCCGAGCCGTCGCGGTAATTAGTCACCGCCGCAATGCGGCCGGCGAGCGTCAGCCCCAGCCAGGTGCCGCCTTTCTCGAGATCGCGCCCGCCGAAAATGCGCGGCTCGTCCTGCCAGAAATCCGCCGCCGCGCTCGGGCGCTCGTACGCTTCATCGCGGTTGGCGGCGAACACCAGCGGGTATTCCGGGTGCGTGCGCCAGGCGAGGAGGATCAGGCACATCTTGCGTCACAGCGTGAGGGCGTGAGAGCGTGAGAGCGTGAAATGGATGATCCACCCCACCATGTCACGATTTCCCGGTGTTTCCATCTCCCGATCTCCCGCTCTCGCGACCTCCCGGTTCTTCGAAGCACTCGACGTACCGCGGCGTGCCGGGCAGCAGGAACTCCTGGACCTTGAGCCGGCCCACGGCCTCGGCGAGCTCCCACTCGAACTTTGCGCCGTCAACGATGTTCTCGTAGACCTCCATCCAGAGATTGGGCTCGCCGCGCTTCTTCATGAGCCGGCCTTCGATGCCGGTGGCCTTGCGCACGGCGGCGAACAGCTCGCGGATGAACGGCTCGCACGCGCTGGCCTTGGCGGGGTCAACGCGATAGTAAATGTAATAAGAAAATGCCACGAACGTTGGCTAAGCTGCTTTCTTCAACGATGGCTTCTTGACCTTCATCTCAACTTGCATTCCTGCGTGCCGAGCATATTGATAAGAGCCCAGGCTGAGCCGGCTGCAACGCAGGGTTAGCCGACCAAGGCCCGCAACACGTGCACGCCGATTGGTTGGCTCTTCCCTTTCAGTTCAAGCTGGCGCTGTTCCAGATTCCCAAGGTCCACACCGGCAGCGGCATAGGTCGCATGGCTAATCAGCGCTTCACCCGGTCCGGCGGTGGACGCGAGGCGGGCGGCGATGTTGACGGCATCGCCCAAGGCGGTGAGATCGGTAACCGTGCCTTCTATTCCGCTGACCGTGCCTACGAAGGCTATACCCGTATGCACCCCCACCCCGACCGGGAGCCAGGGACCGTGCGGTGTGCCGTGACCGGTAGCATGCAGCAAATCCCGGGCAGCCTTTACGGCCAGGCGCGCGTGATTCGGTCCGGCCCAACCAGGAAGATACAGGCCAATCACTTCATCGCCGACCAGCTTGTCAATGAGCGCGTCTGTTTTGACCATGACATCCGTGGCCACAGCGTAAAACCGATTCATCAACTGGCTGAAATCGGTGGGGCGCATGCCTTCCGCCAGCGTGGTCGAACCGCGCACGTCCACGAAGAGGAGAGAGAGTTCAACTTCCGCACCGCCCGGGTGCCGCTGCGTGTATTCAATTCACAATTTGCAGAAACGCGGGCTTTTGTTCGAGGGCCCCTTGCCAATTAAGCGCAGCAACGGGGCCCAGGAACTGCGAAACGGGGCATTGCAGAATTTGCACCGATGAGTTCCAGGAAGCAGGGAGAACAGGCGATGCTGTTGACCGATGATGGGATGGGTGCCGGTCAACCAGGCGCGCCATTGTTCTTCGGGGGTCAGTTTGCGGGGCATGGCGACGCTTCCTCTCTTATCCTGTCGCAGGACAGGTGATGCTCTGACTTATCGGTTGGCGAATCAGCAGCGATTCCAGGATTGTGCTATAGAAACTCTGCCATTCTTGCGAACTTGCTGCACCGAATCTTGCAAGTCTAGCAGACGGCCAGACCGACTGATATTAGTGGGCCCGCGAATCTACTTTAAACTGGATATTCTTGAAGTGCGTCGTCCATCCTGTTAGCGAATTTTAGATCTTATACGGCAACGAAAGGAACTTTAGAGAGAGTCCGTCGGGCGACTTCCAGCGCACATCGCCGCGCTCGGCGCTTGCGATTTGGATCACCGCCAGCGCGTCGTAGCCGCCCTCCGGCGAGCGCGCGGCGTTGACAATCATGCCGCTCGACTGCTTCCCCGTATCAGCAGAGTAGAGCTTGTCCCCCGGCTGCGGCCTTTCATCCGCTGTGATGTTTGCAAGATACATGCGCTGCTTGAGCTTGCCGAGGTGGTGCATGCGCGCGACGATCTCCTGGCCCGGGTAGCAGCCCTTGGTGAAGCTCACGCCCCCGATCACGTCGAGATTCGCCATCTGCGGCACGAATTGTTCCTGCGTCGCGGGCGTGATGACCGGGACGCCGGCGCGAATGTCGAGCCAGTCCCAGTATTCCGGTTCGGCCATGTCGGCCTCGCCCGCAAGGGATTCCATGATGATCGGTGCCTTGTGCTTTGGGGCGACGATCTCGAAGCGGTCCACCGGCAGGCGGATGATGGTGCTCCCGTCCAGGTGCGCGACGCCGTGCGCCGCCTGCGGTACCTGTCCGAAGGAGCGCCCGATCAGTGCAGCCGCCCCCTTGCCGGCGAGCCCGAGCTTGATCCATTCATTCGAGGCGTCGGCGGCCTTCACCTTCGAGCGCAGGATGAACGTGGAAAGCCGCTTCTGGATCGGCTCGCGCAGGGCGGAGGGAAGCTGCATGAGGAAATCGTCGCCCAGGCGCCACAACAGGAACGTCGTCAGCATCCGGCCCTTGGGCGTGCAATAGCTCCCGTAAGTGCTCGTTTCGGATGTCAGACCAGCGACGTCGCAGCTCAATTGGTTATGCAGAAACGATAGTGCGTCATTGCCTGAAAAGCCGATCACCGCAAAGAAAGAGAGATCGCAAATCAACGGTGGGGTGTTCTTGTCTGACCCGGATGACGGCATGACGTGGCGGCTCTGGCTTTGTGATCGATTCAATTTGGTTCAGGCGTGAAGATTGTTATCCAAAATCGCAACTCGTGCAAAACGGCAGTTATTGAGCGCGCACGATGGCCTTGTTTCACTGGTCGATGTTGAGAGACCGTCACCGAATGTCGCGAACGTTGACAGTCCGGTGCGAGATGGCGACAGAGGAAGCGGAACGGCGCGGATTGCAGGGAAAGATCAAGAAAACAGTCGAAGGAGGTATTAGCGGCCGAAAATCTATCATTTTGTTAGATTTTTTGTGCTGTAATGGCATGATTACTTGGCACAAATAGGCGCTGTGGATAACTCTCGTTGGGGCATAATCTGTCGCACGGCGTACGAAGAAAGATCTTGGAGAAGACGCGCGGGCGAAAAAAGCCGTCTTCTCCTGAGACAGGGGAGCGTTTCTGGCGACCGAGTCGCTGGTTTCCGCAGGGACGTTTGTCTGGGGGCTGCAGGGCATCTGCCACCTTCATCGCATTCCTTTTGCGCCCGCCCTGGCGCTGCAGCAGTTCCCGCCTCCCTACAGCCTGCTTTCCTTTCAGCAAGCGGCGCAAGCGCTAGGTCTGAAAAGCGGCCTCCGAACCGCGAGCCTGAGCGAACTGCCGAAGCTGCCCACGCCGTTCGTTGCAGTCATTTCATCTGCGTCCCGGCTGGTTGAAGAAGTAGATCCGACTCAGGATGAGCGCGCGGTCCATTGCCGGCTGGCAATCGTAGTCAAATGCGATGGGCAGAGCATTTCATTCTTCGAAGAGGGCGGACAGGATCCCGTGACAACCGCGCTTGAGGGGTTCAGAGAGCGCTACTGCGGCAAGGTCTTGATGTTTGTCCCGGCGGCGTCCGAATTGAAGGATGCCGATGCGGCAACGAACGGGAAATCCGAGTTCGGGTTCCGCTGGTTCATTCCCGAGCTGCTACGACACCGGACGATCTGGCGCGACGTGCTGCTCGCTTCGTTTGCGATTCAGTTAATGGCGCTGGCCACGCCGGTCTTCACCCAGATCGTCATTGACAAGGTTATCGTCCACCACACGCTGAGCACGCTCACGGTCATCGGCATCGCCCTGGTGGTGTTCATTCTTTTTACCGCCGTGATGAGCTGGGTGCGGCAGTACCTGGTGCTCCATACCGGGAACCGGATTGATGCGGTGCTGGGATCGCAGGTCTTCGAGCATCTGTTCAAGCTGCCCGTGCGTTACTTTCAGCACCGTCCCACCGGCGTGCTGGTCGCGCGCGTGCAGGGGGTGGAAACCATCCGTGAGTTCCTGAGCAGCGCAGCGGTCACGCTCATCCTCGATGTGCCGTTCCTGTTCATCTTTCTCGCCGTCATGTTCTATTACAGCGTGGCGCTCACGTTGATTACGGTGGCAGTGCTGCTGTTGATCATCGGCTTGAGTCTCATCGTGACGCCGCTGCTTCGCCAGCGGTTGAACCACCAATTCCTGCTCGGCGCACGCAATCAGGCGTTCCTCACCGAGTTCGTATCCGGCATGGAAACGGCGAAATCGCTGCAGATGGAACCGCAACTCCAGAAGCGCTTCGGAGATTACCTGGCTGCCTATCTGCAGGCCGGATTCAGCACGCGGCAACTTGCCAGCAGCTATAACGTCGCCGCCACGATGCTGGAGCAGCTCCTGATGCTCATCATTCTCTGCGTCGGCGCCTGGCTGGTGATGACGAGCCAGGAATTCACCATCGGGATGCTGGTCGCGTTCCAGATGTTCGCGGGGCGCCTGTCGCAGCCCATGCTGCACATGGTCGGCCTGTGGCAGCAGTTCCAGCAGGCCGACATCGCGGTGAGGCGGCTGGGAGACGTGATGAACGCGCCGGCGGAACCTTACATGCTCGTTCCCGCGCGCGAAGCCGTGGGGGAGGGCAAGATCGAGGTTCGGGATCTCAGCTTCCGCTACGCCGAAAACCTCCCGTATCTCTTCCGGAACTTCAGCCTCGCCATCGAGCCCGGCCAGTGCGTGGCGCTGATGGGGCCCTCGGGATGCGGCAAGAGCACGCTCGCCAAGCTGCTGCAGGGCTTCTACCAGCCGGACGACGGCAGCATCACCCTTGACGGCCGTGACATCCGCCACCTGAGCGCCAACGAGTTGCGCCAGCACTATGGCGTCGTGCCGCAGGACACGGTGCTGTTCAGCGGCACCCTCTACGACAACCTGATACTCGCCAACCCGCACGCGACGTTCGAGCAGGTGGTCCACGCCTGCAAGCTCGCGGAGATACACGAGACCATCGAGCGTCTGCCGGAAGGTTATCAGACGCCGATCGGCGAGCACGGTGCCGGACTGTCCGGGGGCCAGAAACAGCGCATCGCTATCGCGCGTGCGCTACTGAAGCGGCCGCGAATCCTGATCTTCGATGAAGCGACCAGCAGCCTGGATTCTGCCGTGGCCGAGCAGTTCGCGCGCATGGTTAACCATTTCAAAGGGCGGGTGACGATGCTCTTCATTGCCCACCAGCTTCCCAAGGGCCTGCAGGTGGACAGTGTGATCGCCTTGGGGCCGCGGGAGACACGCATGAGCGTGATCGGCGAGGAGCGAAAAGACGCATGAAGTGTAAAAAGGTCTGAGTCATGGCGAGGATCCTGTTGGCGTGGGAACTGGGAACGACCCTGGGACATCTGGGCCGGCTGTCGTTGCTGGGACGCGAACTGAGAGCGCGCGGGCATGAGCCGGTTTTTGTCATGCGCACCCTGCAATACGCGGACGATCTGCTGGGTCGTCACGGCTTCCGTTACCTTCAGGCTCCGGTGTGGCCGAGGGTGGCCGAATCAAAGTCACCCCCGCTCAATTATTCGGAGATCCTGCAGCGCGCCGGCTTTCTCGACCACGGCGGCTTGCTGTGCATGGTGAAAGCATGGCGGGAACTCTTCGGCTTGATCGTTCCTGATGTCATCGTGCTCGATCATGCGCCGACCGCGCTGCTCGCTGCGCATGGCACGGGGATTCCGCGCGCGCTCTATGGGTCGGGTTTTTGCTCGCCCCCGCGCGAATATCCGTTCCCCAGCATGCATCCACGGCTCACGGTTCCCGAGGAAACTCTCAAGCAAAGCGATGACCGTGTCCTCGATTGCGTCAATAAAGCACTATCCCTGCTGAGCGGCCGGCCCCTGGAGCGCTTGTGCGACCTGTTTGATGTAGAGGAAGACTTGTTGTGCACCTTCCCCGAGCTCGACCATTATTCGCATCGAGAGTCTGCCGACTACTGCGGGCCTGCATTCGCCCACGATCTTGGCGTGGAGCCAAACTGGCGTAGTAACAGCGACAAGAGAATCTTCGGCTACTTGCAGCCGAGCACGCCCAATCTCGAAAAGCTGCTCGCGGCGTTGAGCGCGTTGGACCATGAGTTCCTGTGGGTCATTCCCAATATCGCTCCCGAACTGAAGCAGCGCTTCGAAGCACCGCGGTTCAGGTTCAGTGAAGAGCTGTGCAAGATGGAACGTGTGACCCAGCAAGTTGATATCGCCATCACCAATGCCGGGCACGGTACTACCGCAGCGCTCCTGCTGGGCGGAATCCCCTTGCTGCTGCTGCCGCGCCATGTGGAACAGTATCTGGTGGCGCGCAACGTCAACCGCCTCGGCGCTGGCCTGGTGCTCGAGAACATCACCTCCGAATCGGACTATGTGCGCGCGGTGGAAAGGCTGGCTGACGGCACCGCATGTTCAACAGCCGCTGAAGCGTTCGCCCATAAGTATGCCGAGTTCACTTCGCAGAAACAGCTGGCGGTGACGGCGGAAAGAATCGA
>ERZ1292645.169-Hain-H14-02um-R2-169-length-28976-cov-6_pt1 | contig 28976 bp, 24 predicted proteins | sample MGYA00564401_ERZ1292645 | MGnify/ENA primary metagenome ERZ1292645 (study PRJEB36523, sample SAMEA6512644) | groundwater metagenome | collected 2019-01-09 | study: AquaDiva: Metagenomics assemblies of 32 groundwater samples | reverse complement strand
GCCCAATTGCTGTAGCTTTTTTTACCTCCGCAATGCCATAGATAAGTTCAAGATGGACTTTGTTGGCAGGAAAAGGGAAGTTCCTGATTGCTGCTTCTGTTTTTTTACCGTAATAGATTTTTTTCATTGTTTTTACATTTTGTCTTAAGCTCTCGTCATTCTGGCTTGTCCACTCCGATTTAATCGGAGTCCAGAATCAAATGTGATCCTGGATGCGTTTCACTTACCAGGATGACGTTATCATATTGAACTGTACCAGAAGTAATATTGTCAAATCTTGAAAATATACATAAATGTCAGTCAAAAGTTTTGTTTGTGAGATATAATGTTTAGCGAGGACCTCTTTGTCTTTGCTCTTCAGCGATGAAGGAGAATAAAAGCATTATAGACAGAATGAAAAACGGTTGTCAAGCTCTTTATACGTCATTGCGAGGAGGGTTATGCGACGAAGCAATCTTATGAGATCGCCACAACTACTTCGTAGTCTCGCGATGACGTTTTTCTTTTATTTCCTGTGCTAGGAAGGGATTCCACATAGCGCCAGTTGCACTTAGGACAGCATCTGCACCTGCTTCTTTGTATTCATTGTAATCTTCTGGAGTCGTTACTCCCCCCACGCCTTCGATAGAAAAAGAGTAGCCTTTCTTTTCTCGAATAGTTCTGAGACGTTTGACTGTATCAATACCTGCCCATTTGATGGGAGCACCACAGACGCCGCCTTTTGCTCGATTTTTACCAGGGAGTGCTTGTTCACCTTTTTCATTCACGATAATGCCAGGAAGTGTGTTGATTGCTACAATACCATCGGCATATTCATTGGTTATTGCTGCAATCTTTTCAAGCTGCTGCTGATCTTCATAGTATCCAACCTTTAGAAGAAACGGTGTGTTGTCACTAACCGCACGTACGCTTTTGCAAATTCTTTCCGTAACAGCAATGTTGTAACATACAAGTCCTTCATCACCATTGTTGGGGCATGAGATATCCGCTTCGAGGATTTTTGCGCCGGTTTCTTTTACTTGTTTGGCTACAACTGCCCAGTCCTCAATAAATTCTTGTTGGGTTTGATTGGGGCGTACAGTTCCGACAAAACTTCCAACCATTATTTGCCCTTTGCCAGCATAAGAAATTGCCTTCTTCATATCTTCTTGCCAGAATTCAGGTTTTCTTGATGGGATATTAAAAGAATTGGTAATCGCGATTGGCTCCTGAAAGCGATCATCCCCGAGTAGTGGCTCTTGCAGTTTCTTTAGCGTCAGATCGCCCTCTACATGTACAGAAAGCACATTGGGGAAAGGATGGCAGGGGTAGGTATCGCTACGGACTGTTTTGTACACACAGATATCAAAACCTTTTTCAAAAGCAGCTTTTGCATACTTGCTATTGAGCAGGGGGCCTGCCGGTATACCAAAGGGAAGATATACTTTGTGTCCATGATATTCGTATTGTGGTTCTCCTTCTTGTGCATATACTTTCCCATCAGTAAAGGCTCCAAATGGTCCCTGGTCATAGTTGTCTTCGTAAGATTTTAGTGGATCGTAGAATGGAGTAATAAGCTTTTTCATATTTATCTTTTAAAATATACCATAAGAATAATTCCTGCAATAGCCAGCATTGCTCCTGCTATCTGAGGCAGGTTAAGGGTTTCTATCGCTTTTTGTTCCAATCCCCTGTTTGCTTATTTAACAGTGCAAAGATTGAGGTCGTACGGATATCGTTGCTACCAAAAATATATTGCAGAACCCGATCATTTCCCATGCCATAGCCTGCATGAGGGTTTGTTGCCTTCTGTTTCATGATATCGAGATACCATCCAAAATCTTCGTATTTTCCTCCTCTTTGTAGATGCAGCTTATACATGGTTGAGGTGATCAATCGTTCATTGAGACGTTCAAAATCATGTTCTCTTACCGAAGAGCCAGTCCCCTCCCCTGCGTAGGGAAAGATAAGATCTGCCGAGAGACAGACACGGTTATCTTTGCTCGAGACTTTCATATTGAAAAACTTTATTTCTTTTGGATATTTCATAATAAAGACAGGAAGTTCAGTTTCTCCTTGGTTCAGGAGTTCGACAATTTTTGCTTCATGATCAGCTTTGAGGTCATCACCAAATGTCACTTTGGGAAATCCGTTTTTATTTACTAGTGCTACTGCATCTTCATAGCTGATTCTTAAGAAATCATGTGTTGCCATCTGGTGTAGTTTTTTTGTGTTTCTCTTATATATCTTTTTGAGCGTCGTTTCGTTATCTGCCAGTACTTTTTTGACCATTGCTTGTGCTGTCCCTTGGATTGCCTGCAAGAGGGCTTCGTACATCTTGTCTTCGTCATAAGCATCACGGGTCATCCCAATCATTGTACAGTCAAACTCTTCCTCGGTAAGGCGAAATTGTCTCAAATGGCGTACATCTTCCGCTTCTTCATCTCGTCCCGAGTGAATAATTGTCCAGCAGCCAGGGAAAGATTGTAATGCTTGTTCGAGTGCAAGCTGTCCTGTTTGGGTAAAGAAGAGTGGTAGACCCAGATTATTGCCTATCTTAAAAAGAGTGTCGACATTTTCACATGCACCAGTTATACCCACAATTTCCGGAACCTCGCAATAGGTCATACCTCGTGATTCATAATTTCTCGTGGCTCCCTGTACCAGTGACTGATTTATTTTGACCAAATGAGCAAAGTGCTCTTTATAGCCGAGTGTCATTCTTTTTCCTTCAATGGAGAGCTGTAAATCTTTCATTTATCTTTATTTAAAGTAATAATATAAGAAAAATGAGGCATTGTCAAGAGATAAAAAGATCATTTTCTAATAATTTATACCATTTTTATAAAAAAGTTGAATCTATGAAATGTGCTTGCATAAATTTTTGTATGAATCTATACTAATAAGTAGAAAATGGTAAACAAAGTCCCTTATTTAGATCTAAAAGCAGAAATTCTTCAGAAAATAAAGAAAAATGGTGGTTGGGTAAATGCCCATGCACATCTTGATCGTGCATATAGTCTCACGAAAGAAACATATCACTTTACAAGTGCTACTCTTCAAGAAAAGTGGGATCTCAATGACGAATTAAAATTAAATTCGTCTGTGGATGCTATCTATGATCGGATGGCTCAAGGCGTTGAGCGAATGCTTGAACAAGGAGTTAGCGCAATTGGGACTTTTATCGATGTGGATGACAAAATAGAAGATAAGGCTATTAAGGCGGCACAAAAAATACGTGATAGATATAAAAATGACCTGCAAATAAAATATATCAATCAAGTTCATTATGGTGTTCTTGAACCTGAACCTCGAAAATGGTTCGATCTTGGCGCCGAATTTGTTGATATTATCGGTGGCTTACCTGAGCGCGATAAAGGGAAAGAGTCCGAACATATTGATATTCTTCTTCAGACAGCTAAACGCCTCAATAAGATGGCTCATGTTCATATTGATCAATTCAATGATCCAGAACAACATGACACTGAATTATTAGCAAAGAAAACAATTGAACACAATATGCAAGGAAAGGTTGTTGGCATTCATGGGATATCTATTGCTGCGCAAGAAAAAAAATATCGTCAGGATCTTTATAAAATGATGAAAAAAGCAGATCTTATGATGATTGCCTGTCCTCTTGGATGGATTGATACACGACGTAACGAAGTACTTATGCCTTTCCATAACGCGTTAACGCCTGTTGATGAATTAATTCCTGCAGGTATTACAGTTGCTTTGGGAACTGATAATATCATAGATATTTATAAACCATTTATTAATGGAAGCATGTGGGAAGAGTTGCATGCCCTTTTGGAATCTGCACATTTTTATGATGTTGATGAGCTTGTTAACGTTGCGACGGTAAATGGACGAAAAGCGTTAGGGATTAAATAAATTTATTCACTCTTTAAAGAGATAACAGACCTTATCTCTAACTTTCAATTGGCTAATTTCTTTCTCAGAACGAGGGCATGGTACTCATAAAGTCAGATTATCAGATTTTCTGATTATCGTCAAGAGCAGATGCGCTACTCTCTCATTTCAAGTATGTTAGTCAGACAGTTGATTCCTCCACCCGATTTCTTAAACTCCGATAGATCTACTTCAATGCTCTCATATCCCAATGCTGCAAGTTTGTTCCCAAAGGTAGGGTTTCCTTTTTGCCTCACAACTGTTTTTCCTGTGACAATACTGTTGGCAGAAAACCCTTCCGTTTCTTTTCTTGTGAGAGGTATAAAATTGGGCACAATATTCTTCAGAAGTTTCTGACTTTCTGGAATATAGGCATCAGGCGAGAAGAAGATTGTTTGATCATCGAGTGGGAAGAAACCGATATCAAAATGATAAAACGCTGGAGCTCTCGTATGTAACTGGACAACTTCAATATCCGGGAAGAGCTTCTGGAGGTATCGACAAACCGGTACATCCGTACGATAGCCGATAGCGACAAACAATTTATCATTCCAAAAATGCATTGTCCCATTTCCTTCAAAATAAAGCTCCTGGGGAAGCTGTACGATCTCAAAGCCATGATTTTTATACCATTCCGCATAAAACGGTGTTTCTCCCTGGCGCTCTTTGTATCGGAATCGACTCAGGAGCACGTTGTTGCCAAAGATAAGGCTCTGGTCTGTTGAAAAAACCATATCTGGTAATCCCTTCACCTGGTTAATAATTTCTACTGTTATGCCTAGGTCTTTATACACTTGTACTAAGTTCTCCCATTGCTTCAGTGCTTTTTTTGGGTTAATACTCGCAGTTTGCATCCATGGATTGATAATATAATCAAACGAGGAGAAGTAGAGGGGTCTACACATGAGAACACGCTTAATAACGCTCTGCATAATATTGTCTTTATTGTACTACGAAGCCTGCATAAGAGCAATAGGTTACTCAACAGTTTCTTTGAGTACATTGGTCAGACAATGGGCACCACCGCCTGATTTAATAAACTCTCCAACGTCCACTGGTACTGTTTTGTACCCTAATGTCTGTAATTTTTTCTCAAGGGTGTGATTTCCTTTTTGTAAGACAACATGATGATCAGTTATGACACTGTTCCCTCCAAATCCCAGCACCTCTTCTTGGCTAAATTCCAATAGATTTGGGATTTTCTTTTGTAAGATCTTTTGTGTTTCCAGGGTATAGGCATGTGGGTAATAAAAAACGGTCTGATTATTGAGGGGAAGCATCGCAACGTCCAAATGATAATACCTTGGATCAGTAATCTGGAGTGGGATTACTTCCCGGTCAAAAATCTTTTGTAAGGTCGGAATTGTCTCGTCACTACTTCGATACCCTACACCGAGGAAAATAAGGTCATTCCAAAAATACATTTCCCCATTGCCTTCAAAAAAGACGTTCTCTGGTAAGTAGTGGATCTTGTAGTCATTGTCCGAGAACCATGCTTCATAGTATTTGCTCTCCCCTCTCCTCTCTCGGTGACGGAAGCGACTAAGCAGCACTTTCTTATCCTGCACAATTCCTTGATCTGCCGCAAATACCATGTCAGGCACGTCTTCTCCTTGTTCAATAGTATTCACTTCAATACCAAGCTTTTTATAGACTTGCACCAGATGCTTCCATTGTTTCATAGCTACTTCCGTATCTGCTGTCCCTGGTTTCATCCAGGGATTGATGACGTAATCTACTGAAAAATAAGTAGGCCGACAGACGAGCACTTTTTTTATAAGTTTATTTTTCATAATGAAAGAATATAATTCTGTGTAGTAACTACACTGTTGCTTTTTGCAGTTTCTCGATGAAGGCTGTCGCAAGGTGAACACTCGTAAAAATTGGCACATTGTGTTCAACTGCTTTCTGTCTGATAATTTTCCCGTCTGTTTGGGTGACTTCCTTTTCCATAGGGATGTTAATAATAAGATCGAATCTATTGGAGTCGAGTAGATCTCCAAGGTTTGGCTTAAGTTGCGGCTGAGAAATCTTATGAACCAGAATCGTTTCAAGACCATTGGTCTTAAGGAATTTATGATTCTTGTAGGTAGCATAGATTTTGTAACCCATGTCATGCAATTTCTTAATTGAAGGAAGCAATTTAACTTTGTTTTCTCTCTTTCCGATTGAAATAAGAGCTGTCTTCTCTGACCGTTGGGCAAGTTTCATCGACAAGGTATAGTGTTCTATGAAGCCTGCTGATGCATTTTGATTCAGTCCCTCTGATACCATAAAGGTTGCCAGTTTTTCTTCAAAGATAGTGTTTGGTGTCTCAAGCGCCATAACCTGGGCCATGCCTTTGTAGAGTTGTACTGTTACTTTACCGGTTACTTTTTTATTGACGTTATCAATAAAGGCGTTTAAATCATGCATTAATGGCTCATACCAGAGTGCTCCATAGCAGAGGTATGCCCATTTTTGATCGACTGTTGCTTTAAATTCATTTTCTGTTCTGGTACAGACATAGTGTTCGAGTTTTTCATGAGCAGTAATGATGATCTCGGCAGCCGGAGCTTCAAAAACATCACGAATTTTCATACCAATAATTCTATCTTCGATGTGCACGTTCGTCCCTACTCCATGTTTTGCACCAATTTTGTTGAGTTCCATAATAAGATCCGCAAGTTTCATTTGCTTCCCATTAAGGCTAACGGGTACTCCTTTAACAAATTCAAGATGTACCATTTCTGCTTTATCAGGTGCGTCTTGTGGTAGTTTATTTACGACAAGAATTTTCTCTAGCGGTGGGATAAGTGCTGGATTTTCGATTTCTCCTCCTTCTCCTGATGTTCCCCACATGTTGTCATCATATGAGTAAGGCTTTTCACTCGTGTGACTGACTGGGATACCATTCTCTTTGGCATAAGCTAATTCTTCTGTCCTCCCCATGCTCCACTCTCGGACTGGAGCAATAATCTTGATGTCTGGATTAAGGGCAAGGGCTGAACCTTCAATACGGATCTGGTCATTGCCTCGTCCTGTGCAGCCGTGTGCAATAGCATCTGCTCCTTCTTGTGCAGCGATTTTGACTGCCCATTTGGCAAGGAGTGGTCGTCCTATTGCTGTTGCGAGACGATAGCGGTGTTGGTAGTTTGCGTTTGCCTTAATGCCTTTTGCGATATATTCTTCAGCAAATTCATCTTTGGCATCGATAACATACGTTTTGACTGCACCAAGTTTGATAGCTTTTGCTTTGATTTCATCAAGATCATCAACAATTTGTCCAATATCGATTGTGAGGGCAATAACTTCTGCTTTATATTCGTCTTGGATCCATTTGAGCATAACTGAGGTATCCAAACCTCCGGAGTATAAGAGGACAACTTTTTTAACTTCACCTTTTTTGCCTTCGTAACTTGCAACCTTTGTATATGTTGATTTTTTATCCATACAGGTGTCTGTATAAGAAAAGTGAGTCATTTAATTATATTTTGACTCATTTTTCTCTTATCTAGACCATATTAGTTATAAAATGAATATTTGTCAACAGGCAGTTTGGGCATTTTATACTAAGTTATCTTATTTTTACCCAAATATTAAACTAAATTGAGGTGAAAAGAGTCATTTTTTATTAATTAAGGTTAATTTTATCTCTTTTGTTCTCTCTGATTAATTCCCTTCGATAGGAGAAGTCATTGTTAAAAATGAACCAGTTTCTTTACGAGTTATGTTGTGTATTTTATCAAATTTAAAAATCGGTGATTTTCCGCTTCTTGACACCTTCTTCACGGTTTTGCTACGCTGAATAAGTACCGCTCTATGAAGCATCATCCTACCCATCATCATAAAAAGAAAGAACGTAGACCCTTAGTCTACTTCCTTCTCTTTCTTCTCATTCCAGTTCTGGCTATTACACTTTTTGTCATGCAGGAGCCGCAGGATGTCAGACAACGAGCTGCTGAACCTATTGCTGGATGTGGAAAGCCGGGAGACCCAGGGAACGAAAAAGGCGTAGGAAAATACTGTAATAGTTCGGTAGATTGTTTAGGTTCGGGGTCGCCGATTTGTTCCGCAGATATACGGCCAGATGATCCGCATATTTGTTCAAAACCTTGTAGTACAGATGCCGATTGTGGCAGTGGAGCTGTTTGTTATCAGGATGTACTGGGTAAAGGGTGTAAGCCTGTTGCCTGTGATGCTCCTGTTCCGACAGCGACAACACAGCCAACTGCTACCAAAGCTCCTACTGCAACTACTGCACCGAGTGCTACCAATAGGCCGACAATGACGACTGCACCTTCAGTAACAAAAGCACCTACAGTTGCTGCTTCGATAACCATTGCTCCAAGTGTCACGCAAACACCTACACAAACAGTCACAGTCTCTCCTACGTTAAGTCCAAGTGCCACAACGCTATCTCTGTCAGTACTTCTTCATGGTATCGGTTCTGGGGGAGATAGTGTCAATATCTCCAGTGCCTTGAGTAACAAGTCACCCAAGCGAACAGATCGCTTGTTTACGGTAACTGTATTTACTGGAGCCAATCAGATTGTGAGCAACAAGACTGTTCCTCTAACGTATAATACAGATACTGGTGCCTACGAAGGCATTGTGAATCTTGGAGACACCTGGTTGGGATCTAGTTATAGTCTCAAGATCAAGACAGAAAGCTTTTTGGATAATGTCCAGACAAACTTTGCTATTCCTGCCAAAAAGAAAACGGATGTTCCTGAGGTGATCTTGGTTGTGGGAGATGTCAATGGAGATAATATGTTAAATACGCTTGATTATAATTTGATTACCGGTTGCTTTAGTGAGTTTGCCACGGCTGCTTCCTGTTCCGAGAGCCAACTCGTTGCCTCAGATCTCAACGATGATGGTGTCGTGAATCGTGTCGATTATAATCTTTTTCTACGGGAGATAAGTGCGCAGAATTAGCTGATATGATATATTGACTTGCTATAAAATTTTCTGCTACGCTTAAAAAGTTATATCCTTAGTTATGAAAGTAAAAAAGAAAAAAGTTCAGATAAAAAAGAAACAGGTTTCTCGGAAACTGCTGTGGTTTTTTGTCCTGATACCCGCTCTGCTGCTTACCGTCGTTGCTCTACAATCGCCACAAATAGTTAAACAAGAGGCAGCAACAAGCGGAATTACCACCTGTGGAGGTTCAGGTGAGCCTGGAAACGAAAAAGGAGTCGGAAAAGCTTGCACTAAGGGTGGCGGAGAATGCGGTGGTGATGCCCCTTTTTGCTCGGCAGATTTTGTCGATGGTCCAGGGGTATGTTCAAAGCCTTGTTCTAACAATAATGAATGTGGAACGGGAGCAAAATGTGTACAACAAAGTCTTGGCAAAGGCTGCGAGCCAGTAGTCTGCGCAGAGGAAGCACAGCCAACTGATTTTGTTCCCAGTGCACAATGTCTGGGTACTTCCTGTGAGGAAAATGATGCTGAAGAAGAGGAAGGAGATAGCGAAGATACTGAAACAGATAATGAAGCGACAGATTCTGCGGAAGAAGATCCTGATGAAAACGGCGACAATCAAAATAATGATGAAGAAAATGATAACCAAGGAGATAATGATGGTGGAGGCAATGAAGATGCAAAGGGATTGTTCTTCAGAATTCTTGAACTTATTAGCCAGCTATTGGAACTCTTCATTGGGTGGTTACAGAAATAATGCTCAGTTCATTGTTTAAAACAAAAAGATTTTTTCTTCTCCTGCTTCTTTTGCTCGTTATTTTTGTTGTCCGGCAAATTTTTCTGTCCTCTCCATCACATGAGTTAACGTATACCGTTACTCGTGGTGAGTTAGTTGACACTGTTGAGGCAAGTGGTATGTTTATGACGGCTTTGCAAAAAGAGATTTTTTCTCCGACAAAAGGGGTTATTACTCAGTTATATGTGGTGAACAATCAGGAAGTAAAAAAAGGTGAGCCCCTCTTTCATGTCGAAAGTACCGCTACTGAAAAGGAAAAAATCACGGCACTCGCCACCTATCAAACAGCAGTAAGTACGTTAACGACTGCTCAACAAACAAAAGAGTCCCTTGATGCTACGATGTGGACAGAACATAAAGCATTGCTTGATGCACAAAATGCAAAGAACTTTCAAGAAGATAATACGACAAATCCTGATACTGATGATACGTATACTGATTTAGAAAAAAGGAGTCTCGATTCTGCGCTTGTTCAAGCCAGAAAGGACTTTGCCACGGCTGAGAAAAAATACAAAGAAGCTGACAGTGCAATTGTGGCTGCTCAAGCATCTCTTGCATCTGCAAAAAGAGTGTACGATGAAACAAAAGATGTAACTATTGCTGCTCCTGTTGGTGGGACGATCGTTAATTTGTTAAAAAAAGTTGGTGATGAAGTCTCTATCCCTGAGACATCTTCAGAATCACAATCACAGAAAAAGCCTGTTCTCCCAGTACTCATGATTGCTAATCTAGCAAATCCAGTGATTATCGCAACGGTTAATGAATCATATATCCCTCGCATTACTACTGGACAAAGAGTATCAGTTATCTTTGATGCACTGAAAGAAGAACGTTTTACTGGCTCGGTTGCCGAGGTAGATACGATAGGAACCGATACTGATGGCGTGGTCACCTATCAAGTTCGTATAGAATTTCCAGATATTCCTCCAACCATCCGTCCTAAAATGACAGCCATTGTGTCTATTGAGACGTTGTACAAAAGTAATGTATTGACTGTACCTAATAGTGCGCTACTGACACAAGATGGAAAGACGTATATTAAAAAGAATGGTAAAGTGAACGAGCTAATTGCAGTTACGACTGGAAAAAGAGGAACCACAAAGACCGAAGTTACCTCAGGTCTTGAAGAAGGAGATGTCATTCTGGCAAATGTACAATGAAGAATATACAAGGTTATGATAAAGATTTCTCGGTAGGTTTTTTCTTGGCACTTCGAGATATACGCCGGAGTAATCCCTGGACCACTTCTCTTATTATTACGGTCATGACGTTAACCTTTTTTAATATGTTGTTTGTCGGTGGGATACTTATTGGACTTGTTTCGGGACTTATTGAGGGTTTCCGGCAGTATTACTCAGGTGATGTTTTTATTAGTCCTGCTGATGAAAAATATACTATTGAACAGACCAGTACCATAATCTCTGTAGCAGAAAGTGTCCCGACCTTCGTTTCTCTCTCCAAACGATATACAGAAAATGTTCTTGTGGAAAGCAACTATCGTAACCGTGTTCGTACAACTGATGCTCCAGAAAGCGTCGGCGCTATACTTGTTGGTATTGATCCACAAGCGGAAGACAAAATTTCTCATTTGTCCAGATATCTTGTCGAAGGAGCATTCCTGGACAAAAATGATGTGGATGCTGTGGTCATTGGGAAAGACTTGCTCGCAAAGTACGTCAAAAATATCCAGGCAGTAACAAAAAAACTCCATGACGTCAAGATTGGTACCAAAATACGTCTGACCGTGAATGGCAAGCAAGAAGAAGTAACAGTCAAAGGCATTATTAATACGACTAATCAGATTGCTGATACACGAGTCTATATGACAGAGGCTATGGTACGAAAACTTTTGGGAAGAGAAAGTCTTAATGCCAATGAAATTGCTATTGACTTAGCTCCAGGTGCATCTGATGAAGAAGCAAAGGAATTTATTACCGCAAATATTTCAAATGGTACCGATGTAAAGGTCCAAACAGCTGATGATGCTGTCCCTGCAGGAAGCGTTGATGTCAAACAGACGTTTATTGTTCTTCGAGATATTGTTGGATTTATCGCGTTGATTGTCGGAGCCATTACGATCTTTATTGTTATTTTTGTTAATGCGATTACGAGGCGAAAGTTTATTGGTATCCTTAAAGGTATTGGAATCTCCTCACGGGCAATTCAAATATCTTATGTTTATCAGGCATTGTTTTATGCAGTATCGGGGATCATCATTGGTAGTATCATTATCATGGGAATGCTCAAGCCGTATTTTGACATATATCCTTTGCAACTACCTATTGCCGAGGGACGTCTTGCCCTGAGCTATACAGATCTTTTGATTAGAGCCGGTATTTTAACCCTTACGGCTTTTATTTCCGGGTTTATTCCTGCATGGTTAGTAACAAAGCAAAATACCCTGGATGCGATTTTGGGGAGATAATTTTAGTTCTGTACAATATTATGATGGAAGTAAAAAATTTAATAAAAAAGTTTCAAACTGGTGATACTGAGTTGATTGCTCTCAAAAATCTTAGCTTTACCGTCCCGACAGGGCAATTTCTCGCAATTACTGGTCGTTCAGGTTCTGGCAAAAGTACCTTGCTCTATCAGATGTGCTTGCTTTATCGTTCCAATGAAGGATAACTTATCATTGATTATCAGGAAGTTTCAGCGTTTACTAATGATGAACGTGTTGGCTAGAGTCGGGATAATTTTGTTTTTGTTTTTCAAGATTATGCTCTCCTTCCGGTTCTTACGGCGAAAGAAAATGTTATGCTCCCAATGTTGATGCAAGGGGTTGCCAAGAGTATCACAAGAGAAAAGACTGAGAAAGCCCTGCAACGAGTCGGCCTGTCAGATCGATTTGATTATCTTCCCAGTCAGCTCTCTGGTGGACAACAACAGCGTGTGAGTATTGCCCGGGCGATTGCGCATAATCCAAGGATTGTGTTCGCTGATGAACCGACAGCCAATCTTGATACTGAGTCATCCAAAATCGTTCTGGATATCTTTCTCGAGCTTAATAAATCAGGCCAAACGATTATTATGGTAACGCACGAGCCTGATTATGCCAAACTTGCTGATCGAAGGATCGAGTTGTTGGATGGAGATATTGTTAATGATATCGGACAAAAAAAGGGCAAAAAGTGAGAGTTACTTAGTGGCGTTGAAAGACTGGATGCAATGCTAACGGTTCCCTCTGTGTCGTTGCTCCCTCTCGTGAGAAAGTAACACGGGTTGCTTCAGGTTGGTACTCCGTAGGTCCTCTTGAAGGGAAAACGACATGGACACTTTCACTTTCTCCATCGTCATAAACTACAGCATCTTCCACGGTGTGAGGTTGTCTCATCCCGGCGAGAAATGTTCCTTCCCCATCAGATACTTTAATGCTACCCGCTTTAATCTTTGGATCTATAGAACTTCCTTCTACTTCGAAATAACTATTTCCAGGGTACTTCACTACTCCGATAGCGTGGGGAGCTAATCGCTTATCGGCTGTTGCATCCCTTCTCCTTGGTATTTCTACATAGGTTCCTCCTGATCTCTCAGCAATAGCGCGTAGGTTCGTACTAGTAAGACTCGCAAGGGATGGAGGATTATCTGGATTTGGAAGTGTTGACCCATCTTCGACCATTATTTTGAGATTATTTTAGAGTTTGCTTCTCCGCTGCAGTAATCAGGTTGTCCATAAGCATTGCTACATTAACCGGTCCAGTACCCCCTGGAGTGGGTGTATAAAAGCCTGCAAGGTCTGCAATCTCTTCTTCCTCATAATCTCCAAATAAGTTCCCTTGATCGTTCTTATCGACTCCTACGCCGATCAGGATTACCCCTTTCCTGATGTTGTCAGCTGTGATGACGCGATGTTTGCCAACGGCCGCGATGATAACATCTGCTTGTTTGGTTAGGGTGTATGGATCTTTTGTTTTACTATCAACGATCTCTGGGGTTATACCAAGTTGTTTGAGGTAAGAAATGATAGGTCCTCCTCCTGATGGTCCCTTGCCGATGATGACGATTTTTTGCGTTTTTAGCCACATTAGAAATCCATCGGGGGCCTGCCTCTCGCTTCCCCGTCCGACGGCTTCACTCACGTCATTCGTTCCAGGCGCTCGACGGGGATCCCCTGCTCGCGTCACTCCTTGCTTTTGTGTATAAACTTCCTCCAATATCTTAACCACGGCCGGGGCAAGTGGGAGTACAAAGGGAGATTCCGGATGGAAGCCGTCTACGTCTTTTTGTGGAGCCGTTGCAAGCTCAAGCTGTTTTTCATCAATATGCTTAGGTAGTGGCCGTTGGATGAGTATCCCGTGGACGAATGGATCTTGATTAAGCAGAAGCACTTTTTGTCGTAACTCTTCTGTCAAGACCGACTCCTCAAATCTTAGGATAGTAACTTTTGCACCAATCAGATCAGCCTTTTTTTGCTTGAGCGTGACATAGGCTACTGAAGCTGGATTATTACCAATCAGAAAAACAACTAAATGCGGTGTTATCTTTTTCCGTTGCAGCTTAAGGACTCTTTTTGTAAGGTCAGTATAGAGCTGGTCAGCGATTGCGCGGCCGTCGAGTTTCATGTAACTTTCTGTAGCATAGCATACATGGTTATGCCTGCTCAACTGCTTCGCCAACACAAGTGACGGCAGCTACACTATCTTTTTCATGGGAAAATCGCATCAGGATAACACCTTGTGTGTCTCGAGAAAGTTTTGGAATTTGTGTAATCAAGAGCTTTACGATTTGTCCGCGTCTTGAGGTAATGATAACTTCTTCACTTCCTGCAGGAATGACTTGTGCATTCACAACCTTGCCTGTACGATCAGTGACTCGTGCTACTTTGACACCTTGTCCTCCCCTGCCCTGTAGTGGGAATTGCTCAATTGGGGTTTTCTTACCCAGACCGTTTTGCATAATCACAAAGACGTCAGCCTTGTCTCCTTTTGTAATGACATCCATACCAATCACTCGATCTGTTGCATCAATTTTAATCCCTCGGACACCCATGGTTGGACGGCCCATTGGACGGACTGAGTCTTCTGAGAACTTGATTGACTTACCTTGTTTGGTTACAAGCAAAATTTGATTCTTCCCATCGGAGATATTGCTCCAGACGAGTTCATCACCTGGATCGAGTTTAATCGCGATCATCCCATTGCGGCGGATGTTTTCAAATTCACTAATACTTGTCTTTTTGACTGTACCTTTTCGAGTGGTGAGAAAGATATAGCCGTCTTTACCCTTTGTGCTGTAAATAACGAACGATTCAACAACTTCGCCAGATTCAATATTAAGGAGGTTTACAATAGCAGTTCCTTTACTCGTTCTACTACTTTCAGCAATTTCATAAGCTTTGAGTGCATAGGCTTTACCCTTGTTGGTAAAGAAGATGATATTGTCATGTGTCTGCGCATAGCGGATGGCTGCGATATCATCTGCTTCTTTGAGACTCATACCAGTAATCCCCTTGCCTCCACGATGTTGTGTATGGAAACTATTGATTGATTGACGCTTAATATAGCCTGTCTTGGTCAAGGTAATAACGGTTGCTTCATTTGGGATAAGATCTTCTTCTGAGAACTCCCCTACTTTACCTTTGTACACAACGGTCCTGCGAGGATCAGCATATTTTTCTTTGAGTTTACTGAGCTCCGCTTTGATAACACCCAAGATTTTTTCAGGGTGTGCGAGTAAGTCTTCAAGGTATTCGATGGTTTCTTTTACCATCTTGAGTTCGTCTTCAATCTTTTGTCTTTCAAGCGCAGCCAGCCTTCGAAGCTGCATATCAAGGATTGCTACTGATTGAATCTCACTCAAGGCGAATTTCGCCATCAAATTAGTTTTGGCCTCTTCCTGATTTTTTGATGCGCGGATAGTTGCGATGACTGCGTCGATATTGTCGACCGCAATCTTAAGACCTTCCAAGATATGCAAACGAGCCTTTGCTTGCTTAAGTTCAAATTCAGTACGTCTCCGAACAACACTGTATCGATGTTTGAGATATTCCTCAAGGATAATCTTCAGGTTTACCGTCTGAGGGGTTCCATTTACTAGTGCAACCATATTGACTGGGAAAGACGTTTGTAATTGGGTTAATTTATAGAGATTGTTGAGAACCTTTTTGGGAGAGGCATCTCTCTTGAGTTCTATATAGATATGCATACCACGACGGTCTGATTCGTCACGGAGGTCTGAAATGCCTTCAATTTTTTTATCTTTGGCAAGATCCGCAATCTTGGCAATCAGGAGTGCTTTGTTTACCTGATACGGCAGCTCTGTGACTGAAATAGCCGATTTACCATTATTGATTTCCTCAATTTCTGCTTTTGCGCGGATAATAATCTTGCCGCGCCCAGTCATATAAGCATTTTTAATTTCTGAAAGATCATAGATTGAGCCGGCTGTTGGGAAGTCAGGTCCATTGACAAACTCAAGCAGTTCATCAATGGTAATAGCTGATGTGTCAAATACTTCACCAGAGTTTACTGGTACGACTGGAGCTTTTGGATCGGCAGCTGCAAGTTCTGCCGCTTTTTTCTCGGCTTCCTTTTGGGCTGCGGTGATCTTTCCGATCATAAAGGTAATTGCATCAACAACTTCTGACAAATTATGTGGAGGAATCTTGGTTGCCATACCGACTGCAATACCTTCGGCTCCCATCAGCAGCAGGTTGGGAAGTTTTGCAGGTAAGAACAGTGGTTCGTCACGTGAGGCATCATAGTTTGGTCCAAAATCAACCGTTTCCTTTTCAATATCTACCATGAGCTCTGAAGTAATAGCAGCCATTCTTGATTCGGTATAACGCATAGCCGCTGGTGGATCACCATCAACTGAACCGAAGTTACCCTGTCCATCGATCAGTGGGTATCGCATTGAAAAGTCCTGTGCAAGTCTGACGAGTGAATCATAAATTGCTGAGTCACCATGTGGATGGTATTTACCCATAACTTCTCCTACAACCGTCGCACTTTTTTTATACTTTGCTGTATGAATGAGACCAAGTTCGTGCATCGCATAGAGAATGCGTCGGTGAACAGGTTTGAGTCCGTCACGGATATCAGGGAGTGCACGAGAGACAATAACAGACATCGCATAATTCAAATACGATTTCTTCATCTCTTCGGTAATGTTGGTTACCTGTAGTTTGCCAATGTTGTTGTCCATTATATTATCCATAATAAAAGTATATTAATTATATAACATCATCCAGTTTAGAGATCCTGGAGTCCTTCCTTCAGTCGTCCCCAGGATGACGATATTATTTCTTTATCCGTCATTCTGGCAAATGAACAAAGTTCATGCGTCCAGAATCAGCAATCGTCTTCGGCTTACCAGAATGACGTATAGATTACTTGAGTGATTTTTTGACCACTTCAAGTGCGACTGTTTTATCTTTCCATTCTTTGAGTTTGACCCATTTCCCGGGTTCCAGGGCTTTGTAGGTCTCAAAGAAGTGTCGGATTTTGTTTTTGATTGCTTCAGGAACATCAGTGATATCCTGATAGACACCATATTGTGGGTCAACTTTTGCTGTTGGCACCGCAATAATCTTGGTATCAATCCCTGCTTCGTCTTCCATCTCAAGCATTCCAATGACTTGGGCTGCAACAACTACTCCTGGGTAGACTGTTTTGTCTCCCACGAGAAGAATGTCGAGTGGATCACCATCTTCTCCCATGGTTTGTGGGATAAATCCGTAGTTAAACGGAAATCTGAGCGCTGTAAACATAAAGCGATCAGCAATGATTACTCCCATATCTTTATCAAGTTCGTACTTGATATCTGAGTCCAATGGAATCTCAATGAATGCATTGACGAGTCCATTTGCGACATCTTTTCCTGCTGGTACTTTACTAATATCCATAATTTACTCACCCCCCTCAAATATCCAACTCTGCCGTGATGGCATTTGTCTGGATAAAGTGCTTTCGTGGTGGTACCGAATCTCCCATAAGCATCGTAAAGACTTCATCTGCTTCCTCTGCATCATCGATGGTAATTTGCTTGAGTAATCGGTTTGCTGGATTAAGGGTTGTCTCCCACAATTCTTCCGCGTTCATTTCACCAAGACCTTTATATCGTTGTATATTGATGCTTGCGTTGCCTTTGGTTAGTTCTTTAATTGCCTTTGCTCTCTCGGATTCGTTGAACGCGTATCGTACTTCTTTGCCTCGTTGGATCTTGAAGAGTGGTGGCATCGCGACATACACGTGTCCTCCCTCAACGACCTGTCGCAAATGGCGATATAAGAACGTAAGATAGAGACAGGTAATATGTGAGCCGTCGACATCAGCATCAGCCATGATGATAATACGATGATAACGAAGCTTTTCTATATTAAATTGCTCAGCAATACCAGCTCCAATTGCGATAATCAGATCTTTAAACTTCTCAGAACCGACTATTTGATCAATTCGTGCTCGCTCAGTATTGAGAATTTTTCCAAAGAGTGGCAAAATAGCTTGGAACTTACGATCTCTCCCCTGCTTCACCGATCCACCTGCTGAATCTCCCTCAACGATGAAAAGTTCACTCTCGGCTGGATTTTTTGACTGACAATCAGCAAGTTTTCCAGGAAGGGTTGATCCTTCAAGCGCACCTTTACGAATAACGGCTTCTTTTGCTGCTTTTGCTGCGAGACGAGCTTTTGCTGCAAGGTATACCTTTTCAAGGATTCTCTTCCCTTCGCTTGGATTTTCTTCAAAGTGAAGGTTAAGTGCCTCTTTGACAATACTATTGACGACAGACTGGATTTCAGAATTTCCGAGCTTTCCTTTGGTTTGTCCTTCAAATTGGATGTTGTCCTGTGGCATTTTGATAAAGACGACAGCGGTTAGTCCTTCTCTCGTATCATCCCCAATAATTGAATCGTCTTCGCTTTTGAAGGCTTTAATTTTCTTTGCATAGTCGTTGATTGCTCGGGTAAGAGCCATACGGAACCCAGTCAAATGTGTGCCACCATTTACGGTATTAATAACGTTGACGTAGGATTCTACATTTTCGGTATAGGTATTGTTGTATTGAACCGCTATCTCAACCTGCACGTCACCATCAGATTTATTGATATAAATAGGCTTAATGATTGGATCTTTATTTTCATTGAGCTTCTCAACAAGTGAGACAATTCCTCCTTCAAAATAATAATTCACCTCTTTGATTTGGGCTTTTCTTTTGTCAATGAAGTGAAAAAAGAGTTTTGGCACAAGATAGGCGCGTTCTCGAATAATCTTGCGGATGAAGTCATAATCCCATGAATAAGTGATTTCTCCTCCACCTTTCCCCTCTTCGTCAGGTTCTGAAGTCTTAATAAATTCTTTAAAGATAGACGCATCAGGATAAAAAGTAGTAGAAGTACCTTTTTTGAGACCTACTACCTGCGGATTGTCCTGGATGGTTTCCATAACCGCTTCAACAGGTGTCTTTGGAATCCCTCGTTCGTATCGTTGTCGATAAACCTTGCCATCACGACGAACTTCAGCAACTACCCAATCTGATAAAGCATTTACCACCGATGCTCCTACGCCGTGTAGACCTCCAGAGATTTTATATGCATCTCCTCCAAACTTACCTCCGGCATGGAGTTGTGTCATAACCAGCTCCAGCGCTGACTTTTTGTGAACAGAGTGCATACCTGTTGGGATACCTCGACCGTCATCTGATACAGCAGCTGTGCCATCTTTGTTGAGTTGAATCCAAACGTTCTTGGCGTGACCGGCCAGCGCCTCGTCCACAGAATTATCGATGATCTCACGAAGTGTCTCGTGTAAACCGTATACATCAGTTGATCCGATATACATACCAGGACGCTTACGAACTGGTTCGAGTCCTTCAAGTACCTGGATTTGTTGTGCGCCGTAGTCAGAGGTTTGCTTTGTAGCCATGTGTAGAGAATATTATTACAGAACGAGAGAAAAATTTCAAGCCCAGGTTCATGGCCTAGGTAGCACTTGGGAGTGGTTCCCTCTTTTTTGCTTTTAGTTCTAGTGCCCCATCGCCAATCTGCAGAGACTCAAGTTCGTTGGTAGGAGGTAAAAGACGGTTTATGGTAGCGGTCATTTTAGGACTAAAGCCAACGAGACCTTCTTCAATCTTTCCTCGGAATAATCCAGCAAATTTTGCCAGTCCGCGAAAATTGATAGTGTGATCTTCAACTCTTAAACTGTTTCCTTCGTTTGCAAGAGTTATTGTAAAGGTTGCTTGTCCAAAGGAAGAATTTACTACCCCTTGTACAACAAATTGCTTCTGTCCAGTTGGTGTATCGACTATTTCCCCTGTTAGCTCTCTAAGTTTGCCCATTGGCAATTTTTTCTGTACCTCTGGTTTGGCTAATTCGATTATGGTATCAGGTGTAATTCCAACCTGGAGATCAGGGGTGTTCTCCTCGTCAGTTTCATTTTTAAAAGCGAGATTCAACGGGATTTTTCCAAATGTCGTATCCATTGCGGTTTCTACGATAAATTGTTTTTTTCCATCTGGTGTCTCCTGGATTCCCCCTGATACATCTGCCAGTGTCCGAATTGGAAAACGAGTCTTTTGCCAATACGGCATTGTTTCTATTTTATGACGGGCTTTTTGGGTAATGCTTTCAAAGAGTATATCTTGTGCAATTGTTGCTTGGATATCAGAGCCTGATCTTTCTGGAGAATCTTCATTGGGATCCGCTGTCGGGAGTTCAGGTTGTCCTGTTCGTCTGGCTTTAAGCTCTAGTACCCCATCTCTAATCTGTAATGAGTCAAGTTCACCAACAGGTAATTGACGGTTTATCGTAGCTGTTACTATTTTATCAAAATTTTCTACATATTTTTCTATCTTACTTTCAGCTATCTTTTGAACCCGCTTTACTTTACCAATGCCAGTATAGTCAATAATCCTGTCGACAACTTTTAGACCTTTGCCTTCATTCTCAAAGGTGAGATCAAAAAAAGCTCCTCCAAAGGAAGTGGCAACTCTTCCTTTAAGAAGAAACTGTTTGCTTCCCTCAGGGGTATCGGTTATTTCTCCTGTTAGTTCTTGTATAGCACCTATTGGCAGAGGGTATTGCTTGACCAGATTACATAACACATCTGGTGGTAAAGTAGCTTGTATAATAGGCTGTTGCTCTGCTTGGTCTCTTTCTACAACAGCAAGCGCAAAAGAAGTTTCTCCGAATGGTGCTCCTAAGGCTCCTTCTACGACAAGTTCTGGTTTTCCACTTTGGCCATCACGAATGTTTTCCGTAAGCTCTTTTAATGAATAACCATAGGGCAAGCGTACAAACTTTTTAGCAAGAGAGGATACCATGTCTGGTCTAATTGCAACTTCTATCGTATGTTCTTGTGGTCTTCTCGCTTCACGTTCTGATGACGTTTCGTCTGCGGCATCTCTGTTTACTCTTTCCAAAAGGGGTTCTCCCCTGTTTTGAGCTGGAGAAGGTTGTGTTTCTTCCGTTACATCTGCAGGAGAAGAATGAGTTTGTAATCCTTCTGGTGTTTGGATAATCACTTTGGAATGTCCTCCATGGTGTATCGTTGCATCATCACCTCTCGTTGTATGAAGAATATTTATGATAAGATCGTTCTCGGTCGCCGTTGCTATGCCAATAGGTGGTGCAAATATTCGAGGATCTCTTTCTCTCTTAATAAATTGTTGTTCAGAAAGACGTAAGTCACCCGCTGATGGTTCTCCCTGATATATCTCTCCAAGCGACAGGTGATGTGTATGTATTAGTGCTGTGGGTGCTCCTCCTTCATCCCCCGGCCAGTATGATTGCAAGAATCCTGCAAGATTTAATTTTCTTGCTAATTCTCGGGCTTTTTCTTCTCGTATTTCTGCACGTATCATTACGTCTCCAATTCGAGGTTCTTTAAAATCAGAAGCCGGTGCTGCAAATCCGGCGATAAAGATATCGTTGTTATTATCCCTTCGTACCCTTATTCCCTGAAGAGAAAATGCTAATTCCCGGTTACGATCATTGGAAGCTTCTGCATAGCGTTGTATCATTGCTCTCGCGACGTTTGAAATGACAAATACAGGTTGGTTTTGAGGGAAATCTGGCTCCCTTGCCATACTTTCTGTTTGAGCAGTGAGTTGTTTATACAAGGGTAACATATCCACCTGATCCTTTTTAATTTCTCCTGTTTGATAATCAACCATACGTTCCGCTATTTCCCTTGCAATAACATCTGATGACAATATGTCTTCTCCAGCTCTAATAGCTGTGGCTTCATGAGGTTGCAGACGTCTATTTAAAACCGCAGAAGCTTCCATCATTCTTTGATGTGAACTTTCATCACTACCTAAGGGATCAGATTCAGGAGAAGTAAGTTCAGGGGTAGAAGTTTGCCTTGTCTCAGGAGGCGTTGGCTCTGGTTGGTCAACTTGTTCATGTTCTCTCTGGCGGAGAGAAGGTTCTTGAAGTTTTTTAGCAAGCTTATCAAAGCCACTAATACTTGCTTGATCGGTTATCGGATTCTCTACTTCAGTAACAATTTCGGGTGCCAGTCTTCTGCGTTGGTCTGGAGATTGTGAAAGAATACTTCTTGCATCAATGTCTGCTTGAATTACTCTTACGATATCCAGATGTCCAAATGTCCGTTGGAAAAAGGGGGTAAGTCTTTTCAGGCGAGAAAGAGCTTGATCTCGATTTACCACTCCGTTTTGATCAAATTCAGCAAGGAAGTTCTGTGCAAAGTCTTCATAGAGTGCTTCTTTCTCTAAATATTGGTCATAAAATTGGTTAATTTGGTTTAGTTCAAGCGTATTTTCTACAGGCACACCACTTGCTGTTAACGTAGCTTTTACTGCTTGTTGTGTTTTTTCATCTGCTCCATCAAACCATGTTTTAAATCCTCGTCTCCAGTTTGTGTATTTCTCCTCGTCTGTTCCCTCTTTGGTGGCATCATACGCTTGGCGGTCCTCCCAGGCAACCTGAGCAACAAAGCGTGAAGGAAGTTGAGATGTTTTCATTTCTGGTATTTCAGAAATAAAGCCATTTCTTTCAGCAGGGGTAATTGTTTGTTTTGGATTACTGAGACGAGGATCTCGAGAGCTCATCAAAAATCGTGCTGTCTCAGGAGAGATACCTTGCGATTTTTCTTTCTCTGGTATACGAACGTTTTTTGCCCATTCAGCAGGTCTACGGATACTTTCAAGGACAGCTACCATACTACTGCAGTATACCATGCCAGAACGAGAGAAGAATTTCAAGCCTTGCTCTGTTTCTCTAGAAGCAGCCTCCTGTCTTATGGCTGAGTTTGTGTTGCAGTTGGTATGGATTTTTCAAAAAGCTGTACCGATGTTTCTAATAATAGCTGCATGTTCTTGTATCAGTTTTGGATCAACTTTTCTTTCTAGAACATCTGCGACAAATCCTACTACATCAGATTTCCCATTAAGGTATTTTGCATAAAAGGCTTTTGCGTCCATTGCATCATCAATGCCAATTTCTTTAAGAAAAACATGGGTGTTATCTGGACGACTATCTTGTCGATAGTGAGCCAAAATCGCATCAAATTGTGTATCCCATTCATCATGGGTGAGGGTTGCTTGTGCTTCTCGTTCTTTCTATGATTTTTTTGCATACCGTTCTTGTACGTCTTGGTCAATAGCCTTTGCTCCTTCAGAGCCAATCTTGCCGATCAAGCCTCTCTGTTCATCTTCTAACTTTGCAGTACCTTCTGTCTGTCCCGTAAGCAGTCTGAATTGGCGTGCTTCGTCTCCTTGCCCCAAGAGTTCTGGAGAGCTAGCTGTTTCGTGAGAAGTTGCTTGTTCTGTCATGTTTGTACCGTAGTCTATCAAAAAGTACAAAAGAATACTTTATATTTTCATTTTAGCACGATGACAAAGAAGAAAAAAAGAGCTTATTTACTCATAAAACTTTTTATGTTTTACTTTCTCTGGTAGAAAAGATTGTTCCTCTTTGGGCCCTACATACTTATCTGACCAGGTATATTCTTTAGCATAGCCCAGGTTCTTCATTAACTTCGTTGGAGCATTGCGGAGGTGCAACGGTATGGGTTCATTTGGGAATTCATAGACTGCTTGCTTGGCTCTGCCGAGTGCATTGGTTACTGCTCGAGACTTCTTGGCACTTGCGAGATAGACAACCACATGAGCGAGAGTGAGTTGTGCCTCAGGCATACCGATTTTGGTTACAGCTTCAAATGCCTGGTTTGCTTGAATAAGAGCTCCCCTGTCTGCCATGCCGATATCCTCTGAAGCAAAGATTATCATACGTCTGGCGATAAACTTGGGATCTTCGCCATTTTCAAGCATGCGGGCGAGATAGTAGAGTGCAGCATCGACAGCACTTCCCCGCATCGATTTGATAAATGCACTGGTGATGTTGTAATGCTCATCTGCTTTTTTATCATAGAGTCCTGCTGATTTGGTCTGAAAGATTTCTTGAATGATTTCCACAGAAATAACGTCATTGCGAGACTTCGAAGAAGTCGTGGCAATCTTTTTTGTATGAGATTGCTTCTCTACGCTCGCAATGACGAGAGCAGTTGTTGCAGCCATCTCAAGACCGTTGAGCATAATTCGAGCGTCACCCCCAGAGAGTCGGATAAGTAATTCTTTTGCATCAGGGGTGATGGTTTTTTTGTACTTCCCTATCCCCCGCTCTTTGTCGACAAGTGCCCGATCAATAATCTTGCCAAGGTTCGTAGGTGTAAGACTCTGGAGGACAAAAACCCGACAGCGAGAAAGAAGCGCACTAATCACTTCAAAGGAAGGATTTTCAGTAGTCGCTCCAATGAGGATAAGGGTACCATTCTCTACATATGGCAAGAGTGTATCTTGTTGCGCTTTATTCCAGCGATGAATTTCATCAAGGAAGAGAATAGTCATTCTGACTTGTCCAGCATCTTTTCTTGATTCTGGAGTCCTCACTTTGTTCGTCCCCAGAATGACGTTTGCTTTTGTTGCTCTTTTGTTCTCCTCCGCCTCGCGAATAATCTTCATCAGATCTGCTTTGCCTGTCTCAACAGCTGAGAGATGATGAAAATCGGCTCGTGCTGCCTGTGCAATCAGATTTGCGAGTGTTGTTTTGCCACTTCCTGGTGGTCCCCAAAAGATCATTGATGAGATGTTTCCCGTCTCAAGCATCTTTTGCAGCAGTTTATTTTTGCCGACGAGATGCTCCTGTCCGATGTATTCTTCGAGTGTCTGTGGCCGCATTCGGTACGCGAGGTTCATAGCGAGGTTATTGTAGCACAGATAAATTTTTTAGTGATTAAGATCGATCTTTTCCTTATAGACTAAGATTGTTTGAAAGTTTGGTAGGTTAATCAACGTAGTTTTTACTAATTCATGGTTTTTATTTTTTATTTTCTCCCATTGTTTAGGGGAGAAAATTCTTGTTGTATAGGAATTGTCATCTTCCTCAAGAACCCCTACTCCCATCCAAAATTTAACAATTGCATTTTTATTGGTTCCAATAGCGATAGCATTGGGAACAACTGTCGTAAAAACGACTATTTTATCTTCTCCTCGGACGAATTGAGCTCTTTTTGACATTCCTACTTCAGCATCGTGGTAGATTGGTCCCATAGCGATAATGTGTTCTTTCTCTGCCTCTGATATTTCTGTTAAATCTTTTGCCCCCTGCCATTCTATATTTAGTCGGGATGTTCTCATCATCATATCTTGTCGTTCTTGCGATGTTGTCGGATATGTTTGTTTTAGTCGAATAACAGCTTCCTGTAATTCTTCTTCATACTCTTTTTTGGAGTACATATCTGCTACTCGTACAATCTCCATCTGTATATTGCTTGGGAAGTATTTGCTGAAATGTTTAAGCAACATCGTAAAAGAGTCGAAATATGCATCGGTATCTTTTTTGGGAGTATTATTCATTCGTTCGATAATGATATCGTCTGACGAGAAGGAAAAGAGTACTCCGGGTTTGTATACCTGTAGAATAGGAGCCACATATTGACAGTAATAAGCAATCGAGAAAAATTCAGCCCAATCTACTTGTGGTGCTGCATCCAGACTCCACAGTTTATAGCCACCAAAAGGATACGTAAACTGAATTGGTTGATTCTTTGTTATATTTGACCTAAGTGCCGCTCGGACTCTTTTTTGGCTGTCTTCCTCCATTTTCCATTTACGGAATTTTTTGGAGGTAAGCTTTCTATAAATGAAGCCTTCAACGCCTTCTTTTTGAAGTATTTTTTGATCCTCGTCAGTTAATTGGTATGCTGTCGCTGTTTCTAAAAGAGATTGTAGGTATGCTGTTGGATTCATATTTTGGAGATGCGGGTAGGAATTGAACCTACGTCTTCTGTCTTGCGGACAGACGCCTGAGCCACTCGGCTACCACATCGGAGAAATTATAGCATTTTGTTCACCACTAAAGCTATAATGGAGTTATGTTTGGATTTAAACATTTCCGTAAAGGTCTTCTCTTTGCTTTGGTGGCAGTTTTTTTTGGTTCTATCGTGACGGTAACATTACGATATCTTTTTACCACTGGAGAAAATCCACTGAATATCAGTGCCTGGATACTTCTTCTGGCAGCCGTCCCGTGGCTTTTCCTTTTTCATAAGCATAACAAAGCTTTTACCAAGCTATCCCTCAAAAATATCTTACTGTTACTTTTTATCGGTATTGCTGGTTCTGTTGGGGTTAATTACATGCAATCGTTAGCATTAGCCAATACCTCTGCAATCAATTTTGCTTTTCTGTATCGTACGATTATCGTCTTTACCATCATTTTTGCTTGGCTCTTTTTAAATGAGAAACTCACCTGGCGCAAATGTTTGTTGGTAGTCATTATTCTTGTCGGATCGTACCTGATTACTACGGACGGAAGTACGTTCTCCTTATCTGCTGGAGATATCTACACCCTCATTATGGCAGCGGCAGCGGCTTTTATCTCAAATATTCTTATTAAGCACACCATGTCCAAAATGCATCCTGATTTGAGTGGTTCTGTTACTTCTTTGGTTGCTTGTCTTTCTCTTGTGATACTTGCTTATACAAGCAATGTTTTTAGTATCCCACAACATTTCGTTTTCGTTTGTTTGGCAAGCGTTTGTTATTTTGCCCTTATTATGCTGCGAAATCGTGCCTATGTTCTCTCTACAGCTTCTTTTGTGACGATGATTTTTGGACTAACGCCATTGTTTGTTACAATTTTATCGGTCATTTTTTTGCATGAAACGATTGAGTTTATCGAAATTATAGGAGGAATCCTTATCCTTACATCTGCCTTTTTTGCTGAGAAATATAGAGTCTGAGCCTTACGCTTTGTTCTTCTCTATTGCTCGAGTGGTGACAAATAACAGCAGTTGGGTAATAGCAAAGAAAAGTGGCGCAAAACGAAGTGCTGTTTCGTTTGAAAACATCCATGCTCCAGAGTATTATACTTGACTCGTGGCAAGGGAAAGTAACGTTTGTTCAATAGCAAATCGTGCATTAACGTTGGTTGTCTTTATGGTTGTATGTAGCTCTTGGAAAGAACGCAAATATTCCGTCATTCTGGCAAGCGAAGCGCGTCCAGAATCCGTTATCGTTTGAGATTCTGGAGTCCTCACTTTGTTCGTCCCCAGAATGACGTTTGTTACCATCTCTTCTCGCATAATTCGGATCATACTGGCGATCCACGTGAGTGCTTTTTCTTTATCTTTTGCAAGGAGCTCTGCCTTTTTGAGCCGTTCCCCGATCGGCATGGTTGGTAGGCGTTCAAAAAACTCTTGAAAATCTTGTCGTTTTTTATCAGTGAGCTTTTTTATCACCTCTGGAATAACGATCAGCTGACAGCGAGAAAGAATAGTCGGCAAAAAAGCTTCTTTTGAATCTGCGCTCAGTATCAGATACGTATGTTCTGGTGGCTCCTCAAGTACTTTTAGGAGGGCATTTTGTGCTTCACGGGTCAACAGTTGTGCATCATCAAGGACAATTGCTTTTTGTTTGCCTTTAAGTGGCTTGAGGAACACTTTCTTCTGCATAGCTTTGACGTCATCAATGCCAATACTTTGGGTATTCTTGGAAGTCTCTTCTTTTTCAATAATCGTTAGATCAAAGGTCGAAATGGCGAGCTTCTGAGCGTATTCCTGAATATATACTTGCCGTTTTTGTTTATCTGTTGCGATGATGATAAGGCTTTGGAGCATAGCGTCCTCATTATACACAAAATATTGACTTCAGGCTCTGTATTGCATACTATAAAAGTAATGCCCAATACGCCACAACAACCAGCTTCTAAAATCTCTCAGGCGCAACTTGACGAAGCAAAATCTGTACTTGATATCCTTTTTAGTGAAGGACTTATTACTAAAGAGCAATATGAGGAAATAAAAGTCCAGAGTGCTACACAAGGCATTTCACCACTTGAGATTCTCAAAGAAAAAGGTCTTATCAGTGAAGAGCGGATTGCCGAGGCGCAAGCAAAATTACTCGGTATTCCTTATATCTCTCTTGCGACGGTTTCCTTTTCTCCACAAGCGATCAGTTTCCTTCCACAAGCAGTTGTTGAGCGCTTTCTTTTGATCCCCTTCTTTTTTGATGATCAGACTCGGACGCTCTCAATCGCGATGGCAAACCCTATTGATCTAGATGCCATTGCCTTTGTGCAGCAGAAGACTGGACTGAACATCCAATCGTTTGCGGCTGCACCAAGTGAGGTAAAAAATGCCATTACGCAGCAATATCACCAGGAACTTGTTGGAGATGTTGGGGAAGCAATCCGTGAAACAGAAGAGTTTACCAAGAAACCTACTCCGGAAGGCAAACAAAATATCCAGACTGTACAGGAAAAAGAAGCACCTATTGCCAAGATTGTTTCAACGATTTTGCAGTATGCCCTCTCCAGTCGAGCATCGGATGTCCATATTGAGCCACAAGATGACCGACTTCGGGTTCGATATCGTATTGATGGTATTCTCTACGACAAATTGAGTCTTCCCAAAAATGTACGGGATTCCCTTATTTCCCGTATCAAGATTTTGGCAGAATTAAAAATTGACGAGCACCGGATGCCACAGGACGGGCGATTTAATTTCAAAGTAAACAAAGATGAAGTTGATTTGCGTGTCTCCACCATCCCAACGGTGAAAGGAGAAAAAATCGTTATGCGATTGCTTCGTAAGTCAGGTGGTATTCCAACACTTACTGAATTGGGTTTTACCGGGAGCGCGCTACGTGCTCTTGAGTCATCAATCCTGCGTCCTCATGGAATTATCCTTGTTTGTGGTCCGACTGGATCGGGTAAAACAACGACGCTCTACGCTGTCCTCTCTCGACTAAATACAACGAGAGTAAATATTGCTTCACTTGAGGATCCTGTTGAGTATGAGATTCCTGGCGTAAATCAGGTACAGATTAATGCAGCTGTTGGCCTAACCTTTGCCTCAGGACTCCGCTCCTTTCTGCGGCAAGATCCCAATATTATTCTCGTTGGAGAAATTCGAGATAC
>ERZ1292645.168-Hain-H14-02um-R2-168-length-29065-cov-12_pt1 | contig 29065 bp, 38 predicted proteins | sample MGYA00564401_ERZ1292645 | MGnify/ENA primary metagenome ERZ1292645 (study PRJEB36523, sample SAMEA6512644) | groundwater metagenome | collected 2019-01-09 | study: AquaDiva: Metagenomics assemblies of 32 groundwater samples | reverse complement strand
CAAATGAACGTTCTTCCTTATATTTTTATTTATAAATGAATTTGCAAAAGTTTAGCTAGTTAACTGTCTGTAAAATAATGTCAATGCAAAAATCACTATCACAGCAATTAGCAAAGCATAGATATAATATTTTTTTATTTGCATATCTCCTCAATTATTTTTTTGAAATTCTTTGTATCCTTCCTGCCTTTATAAATTCTCGCCAACTCTATCACTCTATGCTTATCGATACCAATTTTCTTGTTTTTAAGAAGATGGTTTACATGCCCACTGGTTATAAATTGGCAAAATTGCGTTACATTCTTGGGATTATCTGAATTATGCACCCTTTCGAAATCCAGCAATACAGGCTTGCCTTTGCTTACGATGACGTGCTTTACTGGATGGTGCATCTCTTCCTTATCAATTCTTAACTTGTCCAATACAAACATTTGAGCAAAAATTTTTTTTATGACTTTCTTAATTTTGTTGTTATTTGAATTACAGAGGTAGTCCAACATGAATTTTCCTTCAATATATCTATAGATGATATAATCGCTGCTAGAAATCAATATTTTAGGTCCAATAGCCAGCTTGTTTAATCTCTTTAGCCATTTTGCCTCATTTAGAATTCTGCCAATTGCCATGCTTTCTGGATTTTTTGTTTTTATTATTACTTTTTTATTTTTATAAATGCCAGTAAACAATAATCCGCGGTGACCTTTTGCAAAGTATTTAACCTTTTTAATTTCATTACTTTCTAATTTCTTCAAAAATCCGTTTTTTCTTAATAAATACATATAAATATCCTCAAAAAAAATGTGTTGTCTATACAATTCCTCAAAATCAAGCAAGTTATTTTTTATAAATTCGTCCACTTTTACTTTTTTAGTCAACGAAGAAAAAACCATCAAGACAATTCCATCAGTATCTAAAAAATGTTTAACTTCATCCAAGAAGCTTTCAATGACCTCATAGCCCTTTTTGCCTCCTTCAATTGTTAAATCTTTAAGTTTTAACTCCTGCGGCAGATATGGCGGATTGAAAATTATGGTGTCAAATTTTCCTTTTATATTCTTGAATAAGTCAGAGCGAAGGAACTTTATTTTTTTGTTTTTAATGTTTTTCCTGCAATAACCAACGACTCCTTTTTGCACATCTGTTGCCAACACAGAACTAACTTTTTTGCTTTGGGCAGCAGCAATTGCTTGAATTCCAGAGCCCGTTCCTATGTCAAGCACCTTGCCTTTAGAGTATTGCCTAACGTATTTTTCAAGCAAGGTGCTGTCTTCTTGAGGTTGATAGACTGATTTGCAGTGTGTCATATTCGATTTGAAGTTATCGATATATTTAAATATGTATAGATAAAATTGCTGAAAATGGATTTCAAGGATTATCTTAAACCTAGTGCTAGAAAGATTGTACTGACTTTATTTCTTGCATTCTTGTCATTGTTGTACAAGCGTCCAAATTACTGCTTTGATGCAAATTGTTATCCGAGGGGGTTTCCATTGCCGTTTGCTGATGAAATTTCCGGTGGATTGAAGATTGCCCATCAGAAGTATATAGGATATTTTTTAATAGATTTTATATTATTTTTCTTGCTGGTTTCTTTAGTATACTACATTTTTAATAGATTTAAGAAATAAGAACAAATAATTTATGGACCTGCCGGGACTTTCAACAACAAAAGCATACTTACAATATTTTTTAATCGACAATCATGCGACCCATGTTATGCATGCTTAAATGGGTACCCCGCCATTCTTGTTGCACTATCAAGTTTTGTTTCCTAGTGCCTTTTTATCAAGCGGATTACTTTCTGAACTCTGCAGTCAAAAGTCGCTCTCGTGTTTGTTGAATTGTGTTTACTGTTTTTCGCCGTTGTTGTTTTGAACCCAGAGCCTCGCCCTTTCTCAAGAAAAGCGAGGGGCGCATTCTGCCGTTGAACTACAGGCCCACACTGCAGTTATAAGCTACATTTATATAGTTTGTTATGATTCCGAAGAAGATAAAATGAATCGCAAAACACCTAAAAAATGGCCTGCGGAGATTTGGGGAAAGTTAGCCCCTTATGTGAATGCTATATCCAAATCAACCCAGCAAGACCCTTTTTTAGGATATACAAGTGGAGATTGCATAGAAATTGTGATTACACCAAGTGCATTAATTAGAATCAATTATGGTATCCCACTTGATGACCCAATTCTGTACAGCGAAGTTGAGGTGAAAGTGACAAGAAAAATATATCCGACTGCTATAGATACACCAGTAATTGATGCACTGATGGTTTTAGTTGATCCGAAGGCGAGAAGCAATAATCATCATCCAAGAAATGGACGTTGGCGGGGTAACTTGGAATTTCAATCTTTAGATGCAGTTCTAGATCCTGTTAAAGAGTAAGTTTCAAGGACTCAACAAGCTTTTTGGGGTCGTCCTTATACACAATCCTGCTGCTTTCCCCAACTCTGCTACAAATCCTTGCTATTTGATTTATTATGCCTGTTATGCCCCCGCTTCCTTTAAGTATTCCAATTGGCTTTTTATGATAGAAAGCAATCGTAAACTCATTTAATGTTCCAATTTGGCCCGATATTATAATTATTGCATCAGAATCGGCAACAAGAGGCAAATTTCTTCCTGGAATGCCTAAGCCAGTATATTGAATTTCTGTGAAGTTTTTATTTGGAAATTTGTAATTATTTATATGCTCTTCCTTATTCATTGCAGGGGAAATTGCTACAACTTTGCCATTTTTTTTGAAAGCGCCTTTTGCCGCCTCATAAGGATAGCCCCAACAACCACCGACCCTCAAAGTATGGTTATCAACAGCAATTTCTTTTCCAATTTCAAATGCTTTTTTTAATATATTTTTATTATAGGGCGGCAAAGAAGAGCCGCAGATAGCTATTTTCATTTTTTTAAAAGGAATAATGTTATTTATTTAAAATGTTAGATAATAGACTAATTACCTAACTTCTTGCAAACAAAAATCCCTATAAAACTGATCTTCGATAGTATTACAAATTGAAAAATCATTTTTCAATTTAGCAATTTCTTTAATGCAATAATTTCTTTCTCCCAAGTTTACACCTTTACAAATGGCAATATCCTTTTTACTTATAGCAACATTTAATATACAATCACTCTTAGATTTTGTTTCATTGATATTTTCACAAATAGACAAATCTTGTTTTGATTTGGCAATATTTTGATAACAGGAATTTTTATTGTATTCTGCAATGATATTTTGACATATAGATAAGTCATTTGTGCTTTGAGAAACAGACAATAAGCAATTATCTGTTGAGCCTTGGTTTAAAATTCTCTGACACGCCGATACATCTAACGTTGCTTCTCCAACTTCTAGAAAGCACCAATCCTTAAATGTTTGACTAGTTATAAACTCACATGTATCTGCATTTTTACTATTTATAGCGACATATTTTAAACAAAAATGAGTATTATTCGTATTTATTATTTTCCGGCAAATTGATGAATCTAATTTTAATCTTGCAATCTTATCAAAGCAATTATCTTTTTCGTTTTCTGATTTAATTTTATAACAATATTTGTACATCTTGATTAATTATTGCAATATTAGTTAAACAGTTATCTTTAAAGTGTTCTATCTCTATCATTTCGCAAATCTTTATATCTCTCTTTAGCTTAGCCACTTCCATCAAACAGGTTGCTCTGAGATAAGGTGGTGGAAGATATATACTTTCTAATGAAGCTTCTCTTATTGTATTATCATCGTCTACATTAGGAATCAAATTGCATACAGAAATATCTTGTTCTGCTATAGCAACTTTAGAATAACAATAATATTTCCCCCATCCATCTTTTAAATCATCACATAAAGAGATCGAAATATTTTTGCCTTCCATTGAAACAAGAATTTCGTAATAACATTCACTACTACCACCTTTGCTACTAATTTTATCACAAATTGAGATATCTTTATTTTTTTCAGCAATTTTAAAATAGCAATTATCTTTCTCTTGCTGGTTTTGGGTATTTTTACATTCTGCTGTTGTTTCATCACTCAAATCTTTATTCGTACATCCAATAAGAAGTACTCCTGTAATAAATAAAAAAGTTAAAATGATATTATGATTTGGTCTCATCGTTATATAATTTAATTAAGCATGTTTATATATATTTCCTTTCTGAGTGTGCCCCCTTCCGTTCATCGTGTACCCCGAGTAATAATTGATTTTTGACAAACTTAGAGATGGAAAGGAATACTTATTCATTTCCGTTAAGTATTTAGAAAAAGGACAAAAGTATTAAAAAATATTTCTCTTATACATCCCCATTAATTCTGCCTTTGCTAAGATATGTCCTTGCATTGCTGTCTCGATTTGTTTTTTGGTTGAGCCTTCTGGCAAATTTAGTGTGATATCTAAAGCATGAATCATGAAGAAATATCTATGCGTTCCAGATGGCGGGCATGGGCCTCCATATCCAGTTCTGCCCCAGCTATTTTTGCCAGCTGTTCCTTTTGGCTCAGTTCCTTTTGCTATTTGTTTTGTTGATGTTAGGATATTAAACACGACCCAATGGTCCCAAGTGCCAACTGGCGCATCTGGATCGTCAGATATTAAAACAAGACTTTTTGCATTGCTTGGAACATCGCTTATAACCAATGGCGGAGATAAATCTGCCCCGTCACAAGTGTATTCAAAAGGTATTGCGCCATTATGCACAAAGGCTGGACTTGTCAATTTCATATTTATCTCTTCTATTGTTTCTTTGTTTTCAACTTTGTCAATTTGTTGCTGTTTATTGCAGCCGATAATAATAATCAATATTAAAATATAAAATTAAAATAATTTTTTATCATTCACCATCATAATTCTTTTGCTAACTCTTCACAAGCTTTTTTTATATCCTTTGCCTCATAAATCGCCCTTCCAACTATTGCATGCCATGAATCTAGTTTTTGCGCTAAGTCGCCTATTTTGCCGCCTTGAGCTATTAATCCAGGCGAATAGAAAACTGGATTCTTAATTTTATTTTGTATTATTTTGACATATTCCATTGCCTTTTCTGGCTTATTTCCAGGAATTACAAAATCTACAACTCCCATTGAAGCTGCTATTTCATACATTCTCTTTGGAGCATCGTCATCAATAAAGCCGCCAGATTCTTTAAGAAATGCTTGGTGCGTCATCTCTCCTCCAATCACCACATTCATCTTAGCTTGCTGCGCTGCTTTAATCCATGCGACTTCTGTCTCAGGACCTGCTTGAGGAAATAATATAACAGCATCAGCAGGCTTGCATACTTTCATAAACCTCTCTCCCATTTCTGGTATGTCGGTTCCAGCTTTTTGATGGTCATAAATTATCGGCAGTTTTGTTATTTTTCTAATTGTTTTAACAACCTTTTCCATGCCGAATAGGATAACAATTTCAGAGCCAATTTTATAAGCCCCTATACCCTTAACAGAACAAGTGGATTTGACTAAATTTGACAGCCTTTCCAAACTAGCAACATCACAGCTTGGGATTATTGATTTTTTTAGTTTGATGATTTGCATTTTATCACCCAATCCTGAATTTTCTTAACTTTTTACTTTTTTAAAGTGATACGTTGTAAACAAACGCAGCCATTAACACCCCAAATAACACAAACAAAGCCCAAAAATCCTTGATGAAGTTTTTTAATGTCATTTCACTAAAACAATACGGGCGGGTTACCTCCGCTATTGCGTCAAGAGGTCGCTCTCGTTTTCTATTTTTAAATTTTTAATGTGTTGTGATTAGTGTTTTTATTAGTTAATGAAATTCCCGATTTTGATAATTTATTTGACTTTTCATACAGCAACCCAGCCTTCCGGATGCTTCTTCCAATCCATAATATGTGTTAATTGCTCCTTTGATATATATTTTTTCTTTAAGGCTGTTTTTACAAAGCTTGTGAAATTTGTGAGCGTCAATAATTTAACATTCGCATTTTCGAAATTTACCTTTGATTTTTCCAATTCATAAGTGAATATAGCAACGCAATGCTCAACAATCCCATTTTTTTGTCGCACTGCGTTAATTGTGTTGATAGAGCTGCTCCCCGTGCTTATCAAATCTTCAACAACAATATAGTTTTTTCCATCTTCTATTCTTCCTTCTACAATATTTTCCTTTCCATGGTCTTTGGTTTCGCTTCTTACATATACCATCGGCTTCCTTAATTTCTGGCTGAGCCAAGCTGCCCACGGAATTCCTGCAGTTGCAGTTCCTGCAAAACCATCGAGCTTTATTTTGTTTTTCTTGATTAATAGTACTAAAGAATTCACAATAAATTCTCTTTCTTTAGGATAACTCATCAGAATTCTGTTATCCGTGTATATTGGCGATAAAATTCCAGACGCCCATCTGAAAGGCGGTCTTGTTCGCAACATTACAGCATTCACATTCAGCAAGGTTTCGGATATTTTGTCTGGCATTTTTTATAACTCCAATAATTTTAGCTCTTTTATGTTTTTGAAATCCTTAATATTCAAAGTCGCTAATGCGCAGCCATTAACAATTGCAGTTGAAGCTATGAATAAATCCCTAATTTCTATAATACTTCCCTTGCTTTTTAATATTTTTGATATTTCAGATGCTTTTCTTGCACATAATTCCGAAAAATCCAAAGTAGTTGTCCTTAGTAGTAATTTTTCTATGGCGTGAAGGTTTGTTTCTCTTAATAACAGCTCAAAAACACTGATAGCAGCAATATAAACCTCACTTTCATTTATCAAATCAAGCAATTTATCTGCTTTGCCGGTGTTCTTTAATATTTCTATAGAAACATCTGTGTCTAAACATATCTTTTTGTCCATTTTCTGTAAAGCGGCTTTAATTCTTTAAATATCCCATTATATTCTTTGTCATTTTCATCAAGCAAACCTACACAATCCCTTAGCCCGGCCCCAGTCTTGGGCTTTGATTTATCAATTAAATGCGAGATAGTCACTGTAAAACTTTTGTTTTCTTTCATTTTCTTTAATTTTTCATATATTTCGTTGGAAATCATAATTGTTTTTGCCATGGTAACTGTGTATAGATATACATATATATAAAATTATTGGTCGCAAAAGTTTGGATTGGGGCAAAGAAGATTACGAGATGTATTTGATGCACAATAATCAAGAAAACATTACTTCTTTCCCCTTCACATCAAAAACTTCCCCATTGTCATAAACAACATTCCCATTGACAATCGTTGTCACAGGCCAGCCCTTTAAAATTCTGCCTTCGAAAGGGCTCCACTTGCATTTAGTCAATAAGTCTTCATTTCGTACAGCTTGCCTTTTGTCTAAATCAACTATAACTAAATCAGCGTCATAGCCTTGTTTTAAAAATCCCTTATTTTTTATCTTGAAAATCTTTGCGGGATTCTCGCAACAAAGCTGTTTTATTTTAGGCAAAGTTATTAAATTTCTGTTGAATGCATCCAATAACAATGGAAGCATTGTTTCAACCCCAGGGACTCCAAAAGGATAGTTTGCTTTTTCTTTCTCCTCTTTTGTATGCGGTGCATGGTCAGTAGCGATAACATCAATCATTCCACTCTTTAATCCTTGCCATAAAGCTTCTTGGTCTTGTTCTGCCTTTAATCTTGGCTTCATTTCAGCAAAGGCGCCAAGTACTTGTATATCATTTTCATTCATAAACAAGTGATGCGGAGTGGCTTCAACAGTTACTTGATCCCTTATTTTGTTTGATTTTGCGCTAATCAGCTCCATTTTTGAGCTGACATGAGCAACATGAATCCTATTACTGATATTATTTTTGGAGATTATTTCCACTGCATTCTTAACATTCAAGTCCTCAGCATGTATAACTGTTAATCTGGACGCTTTGAATATTTCTTTGAGGGCATCAATATCCTCAACCTTCAAGCCTCCCGTTGTTTCGTCCATGTACAATTTTACAGCAGGTATATTTTTTGCCATCCTGATATCGGAAATATTGTCTAAAGTTGCTCCAAAATGCAGCCCGAAATTAACTACGCTTTTCGATGCCAACTTTCTCTTTTCCTCAAGGGCTGCAAGTTTTGTTGTGGGGGGAATTGTATTCGGCATATCAAGAAATGTTGTAATTCCGCCTTTTGCAGCAGCCATTGAGCCTGTTAAGAAATCTTCTTTGTGGGTTAATCCAGGCTCTCTGAAATGAACATGGCAGTCAATTATCCCAGGCAATACAAAATTGTTTTTCGCATCAATTATTTTATCGGCCTTTGGCTCTTTATTTGTTATTTTGGATATTTTGCCTTTTTTGACGAGGATATTTTTGGAGAGTACTTTATCGTTGATATGGATTCTGCAGCTTTTGATGAGTGTTGACATTTTGATTAATTTTTTAGGCACTTATTTTACAAATTCTACATTATCAAGATTTGCAAATTCTTTATCGCCTGTAAGAAATTTTAAATTATTTCTTAGCGCAAACATATAGCCAATACAGTCAGTATAAGATAATTTTTTGTTTTTTGATTTTAATTTACTAGCTTCAAAAATTATATCGTCACTAACCACAGCTAGGCATTCCTTATATTTGTAATATATAATTTTTGCTTTCCCTTCATCAAAATCTCTAAGTATGCTGCAATATAATTCAACAAGATTAAAGAGTGCAGTAATTACCAGTTCATCAGAGTATTTTATATAGTTAGGATTATTTTTAGTTAATTCTATAAGGGCATAAGTGTCAAAGAAATACCCTGCCATCAACTCCAACCCTTTCTCGCTTCGTCCTTTATTTCTTGTGTTGGCCTTTTCCAATCCTTTAGCAATCCAAAGAACTCCTTTGCCTTATGCCCTTTTTTTACCTCTATAACTATTGTTTCATTTGGCTTTATTCCAGCTTTCTCAACAACGTCTTTAGGTATAACAACACCTATTGAAGAGCCCCATTTCCTTGTTTTAGTTTCTATTTCTACCATATATAATTTAATATAATTTAGTTATATTTAAGGGTATCGATTAATATATGTGTAAATTGTGGCTATCAAAAAACACCAAAATTAAAATTACATGTGTATCTTTAATGCATCGAATGATATTCTTTAATCGTCACTTTCTTTCCGCTCTTCAGCCTTGCAAAATTCCCAAACTCTGGCATTTCTCTTAATTGCTTAGAGTTAAAAATAGGCCCATCGATGCACAGAATTTTATCATCTATCATACATTTCCCGCAAATTCCAAAACCGCAAGCCATATATCTTTCAAGCGACGCTTCACATTCAACTTTATATTTATTGCATATTTCCAAAACCTTTTTCATCATTATTTCTGGTCCGCAGGTAAAAACAATATTAATCTTATATTTTCTATTTTTTAATATTTCATCTAAAACATCAGTTGTAAATCCTTTCCTTCCATAACTTCCGTCATCAGTTGTTACAATCATATCTTTATTTTTGAATCTTTTCAAATATATTAAATGCTCTTTGCTTCTTGCTCCATTGATAATCAAAGGATTTTTTGAAATATCTATTAAAGTGGACACAGAAGCCATACCCACGCCGCCACCAACAACACATGCGTTGTTTTTAGCAGCAAAACAATTGCCGTATGGTCCTCTTATGCCAAGTTTGTCGCCTTTTTTCAATCTGTCTAATTCGGCGGTAAACCTGCCGACTGTCTGATATGTGAAAGCAAACTCATTTTTTTTCCAGTATGAAATCGCCATCGGCTTTTCGTCAACCCCAGGAAGCCACACCATAATAAACTGGCCAGGTTTGCAAAGAAGTGAGTGCTCGAAGAAGAGGGATTTAATGCCTTTGGCTTCTTGCGCTACTCCACTAATTTCAATTATTTTTGGAATATCTGTTCTGCATAGCTCAGCCTTTAATGAGTTTTTGTTTGGTTGCATATTCGATTCCTTTCCAAAATGACAATAAAGCATCTCTGCATTTTTTGCACAAATATTGCGTTGGTGCATTATAATTCATGTTGCATAAAATGCTATTATCATAGCCTTCAATTTTTGTGTCTTCATGATGAAAATTTAGACCAAGAAGATGCAATGTTTCGTGTTTGGCTCTGCGCATCAAAAATTTATATGGGTATTTTTTGTGTGTGTCGAAGGTAAACATTATAACTCCTTCAGAAACATATGTCAATGCCTCGCCGTCTTTTATTATGCCGTTTGGCGAATTGATTGGCTTGTTTAATATAAAAATATTTGCTTGTTCTTTATGGCTTTTTTTGCGAATTTTGACAACCATTTTTAACAATTTATCGCTTCTTATATTTTCATCCTTTATGTTTATAACTTTGTAATAGTTATCACCACTATTGTCGTATATTTTAAAATGGAGTTTTCCTAATTTGATTGCATTTTCCACCCCTTGTTTAATATGCTGAATAGTTTGATTTCTTAAGCTACTTAGATTAAGAATGACAATCTCTTTTCTGATAATCCATTTTTTGAAATGTTGGTTTGTAAGATATAGGCTATGCGTATCAAAACAATAATTTTTCCATTCTTTAAGCGAATCAAACTTAGTGATTAATTTGGTTGGCATTTTTAGTTTTTATTAATTTTTTATAATGATTTTAATAATTGGCATTTTCCATTAACACATTTAGGCTTTGCATTGCATGTCCAATGATGGGACATTACCTTTGCGCAAAATGCTCTAGAACATCCAAACTTCTTCTCACGATACTGGTTAAACTCTTGAATGTAACTTTTTTCAGTAGTATCCATTTTATTTATTGCCGTATCCATACCTCCACCAGTGCAACCACAGCAACCATCCCCGATAGAGACACATTCATCATCTTGATTGCATTTCAAAAATTTGTTAGGCGTGGCATCAGTATTAAAATTGTAAATTGATAGTAGGAAGATTATTAGCATAATTATTATAGCAATGTAGATTATGTTTTTATTCATCTTGCATCGCTTATTTATGCGCACACCCTTTTATCTCATCCAAGTTCTTCACTTTATTCTTTTTCATCCATTGCTCAATTTCAGCGCATACTTTCTTGAAAACATTTATTCCTCTATAATATATCCCAGTTCCAATGCCGACAGCAGTAGCTCCTGCCATTACCATCTCAATAGCATCTTTGCCATATGTTACTCCGCCAGTTCCGATTATTGGGATTTTCACATATAGGTTTTATTTTATTTCTAATTTTTATAGATTTTTGTTAATTGATATGCTTTCTTAATTTTACTGTAAAAAATATAAACGTAAATAAGGAAGGGATTTGATATAGGAGAAATAGACCAAGATAAAAGTATCCTACTCCATGTATGCCTCCTTCAATGAGAATAGCATACATAGCTACTGCAACCATTAACAAAATTCTGCCTGTTAGTTTAAAATATGTCAATAAGAGCAATTTTCGATTCATTTCTTTTAACTTAATAAGATAAACAATATTAAAAATTAAAGAAGCAACAAGAAAGATGGTTACTAAAATCCCTAATTTATTAAAGGCATACGCGGACGGTTGCACCATCAAAATCGAATAAATAACATATAAAAAATAAATCGAAATCATTAAAATAGTTATAGAAGCATGAAATTTTCCCATATTTATTACACTGGAAATATTCTTATCTTCCATTTTATTCATGAGTGCATCCTCTTAGCTCATCTAAATTCTTAACCTTATTTTTCTTCATCCATTGCTCAATTTCAGCGCATACTTTCTTGAAAACATTTATTCCTCTATAATATATCCCAGTTCCAATGCCGACAGCAGTAGCTCCTGCCATTACCATCTCTAAAGCATCCTTGCCGTAAGTAACTCCTCCAGTTCCAATAATTGGGATCTTTACGGTTTCATAAATTTCATAAACACATCTTACAGCAATCGGCTTTAATGCAGGTCCTGAAACCCCTCCAATTCTGTTAGCGAGGATTGGCTTTCTTGCGTCAATATCAATTACCATTCCTGTCGCAGTATTTATCGCGGTAATCGCATCCGCTCCTGCTTTTTCAGCAGAATGCGCTATCTCCTTAATATCGTAAACATTTGGACTAAGCTTTATACTTACAGGAATTTTGCCAGAATTTTTTTTGACAATTTTAGTCACTTCAGCAGTTAAGTTAGTATCAGCGTAATACGGCTTTCCATAATCCAAATGCGGACAGGAAATATCGACCTCAATCATAGCCGGGTTTAAAGAAGCCATTTTCTTAGCAACTTCACCAAACTGCTCAATTTTATACCCATAAATGCTGCCAATTACAGGAACGCTTAAATTGTCTAATCTTCCAAAATCCTTGATTGCATTATCAATCCCCTGCCCTGGCAACCCAACTGCATTAAGAAAAACACCATCATAACCAAACATTGTTGGATTTGGATTTCCTTGCCTCTCCTCATAGCACAAAGATTTGAGCGTGACAGCCCCAGCGCCGCTTTTACCTATTCCGTCAATGCTTTCTTTTGTTACACCTAGAATACCAGAAGCAAGAATTGTTGGGTTTTTGAGTTTGATGTTGCACAGTTTTGTTTGGATCATTTTAAATTAGAAGAATAAATTAAACATCAATATTTAATTGTTTTGGTTTGTTGTAGTATGTCAAAAATCCCACAATTTGTAATATTTACCACATTAAAACATAAAACATTTATATCAGTTCAGCCATTTATCAAATTATGTCTTTAAAAGAATGGTTTAGGTCCAAACCACTATGGTTAAGAGGGGGTATTACAGGTGTAATTCTTGGTATTTTTTGGTCATTAACTGCAATAATTGGGGGCTTTGTTTGTAACTGGAATCCTGTGGACGGTAGCTCGATTTTTCCAGGTTTTTGTAAGAATACTATTGCCCTTTTTATATTCTACTTCCCATTTGTTGGGGCTTTTTATTTGACAGCATTTGGATTAGGGACCGTGCTGCGATTTTTACCAATATTTTTTTCATACTTTATTATTGTTCCAATCATCCTAATCTCTTTTTGCTTTTTAGTAGGTTCGGTAGTGGGATGGATTGTGGGTAAAATAAGAGCCAGAAAATAGCTACCTGAATCTCAAAATTATAATATTATCTTAAGAATGGATTTGATAGTTAACGAATTTCTTAATTGTAGGAAATGATTTCTTTATTTACAATAACAGTAACACTCTGTAGGTCCACCTAATGCTTTGAATTCACCCTCGCTGGTTTTTTGAATATTTCATAAATCAAGATTTAAACTATCTCCAAATCCCCTTTCCCCATTATCCTCTCGCAGTAATGGCACTTGATTTTCAAAGGATCTTTTTTCACAACGTAAAATCTTGTTGCAACTTGCTCGTTATTTGTGATGCAAACTGGATTGAAGCACTTTACAACATTATCAATAATATCGGGAGTTTTAACCTTTATCTTTTCTTTAACATCATAATTCTGTATTATATTAACAGTTGCATCAGGCGCAACAATTGCTATTTTATTCACTTCACTTTGTGTTAGGCTTTTCCCCCCAACTTTTACAATGCCTTTTTTTCCAATACTTTTGCTTTGCAGGTTAGTGGCAATTGAAACAATTCCTTTATGGTTTTCCAAATCAAGGATTTCGGCGACTTTAAAAGTAGCATCTGTGGGTATATGGTCTATAACAGTCCCTTCCTGTATCGCGCTTATCTTCAGCTCCTTCTTTGTTTCTTGTTCCGTTGCACTTAAGGTTATTTTTTTAACTTTTATTTTGTCTTTTCTTCTGCTTGATTTCTTTCTTAGTCTACTCTTCATTTGGCTCATTTTAGGTCACTTTTCCAAGCACCAGGGCAAGCAGCGCCTTTCTGACAGGAATTCCATTAGCAGCCTGCTCAAAATATGCTGCATGTTCTGTGCTGTCCACGCTTTTGTCTATTTCGTCGACTCGGGGCAAAGGGTGCATAATCTTCAATTCTTTTCTGACGTGCAGCAAAAATGAGTCGTTAATTCTGTAGATGCCCTTGAATTTCTCGTACTCCAGCGGATCCGGAAATCTTTCTTTCTGTATTCTTGTCACATAGAGGACATCAAGCTCTTTGCTGAACCTTGCCAAATCCGATGTCTTATAGTATTTGACTCTTTTTTGGAATAGTTCGTCAAGGTAGCTTTCAGGAATTTGCAGCCCCTCCGGCGCAACAAAATAAAATGTAGGGTTGAAGTGGGACAATGCAATTACAAGGGAATGCACTGTTCTGCCATATTTTAAGTCGCCTACAAACCCAACATGCAGATTTTCCAATCCGCCTTTAGTTTTTTGAATTGTGTAAAGGTCAAGCATTGTCTGAGTTGGATGCTGATTTGAGCCGTCACCACCGTTAATTACAGGAACATTGGCTGCTTCAGCCGCTAGTCTTGCAGAGCCTTCAAGAGGATGCCTTATTACAATTGCATCAGCATATTGCTCTGTCATTTTGATTGTGTCCCACAGTGATTCGCCTTTCTGTATAGAAGTAGTAGCTGATGTTGAAAAACCAATTACTGTGCCGGAAAGCTGCTCCATGGCCGACACAAAACTGAGCCTTGTCCTAGTAGACGGCTCAAAGAACAATGTTGCAAGAATCTTTCCTTTTAGAAGCGAGTTTTTAGCCTTTTGCTCCATCTGCTTTACTACTCTCAGAATGTGCAATAGCTCTTCCTTTGAGAAATCATTAATTGAGATAATGTCGCGATTTTTAAAACTCATGTTAAAAGGATAAGGCACAATTTGCAGTATATAAATATTATGATTTTAGTATAGGAAAATGGTCAAATAGCATAGTTTTTGAGAAAAAGAAGAATCCCTAAGTTAATTAAAGAACCCCTATCTGATATATAAAGATTTTGATTATTTCGGATTTTACAAATATGGTTGGCATATTCTAACCCTGCTCCGTGGCGCATCTCTCACAAAGCAAAGAGCCCTTAATCTTTTTTACGTCTTCAACATAGGCGCCGCATCCTTGGCAGATTGCTTCATTGGAAATTACCCTATTTATTGGCTTTCTGGTTTCTTCCCTTAATTCAAATTTTTCAACTAGAAGCTCGAATAATTGCGGTTCAATTTTCAAAACATCCTTTAACGTCAATAAACCAATCATGTTGCCTTTGTCAATTACCGGAAGATGCCTTATATTCGAATCTCTCATTTTTATCAGCGCATCATAGATGTCATCATTTGGGTCTATTGTCATCAATTTTTTTTCCATAAAATCTTTCACTTTTTTTGTTAACGGGTTAGTTCCCTTAGCAAGAACCTTTCTGACAATGTCTTGTTCTGTTATAAGCCCTTTTGACAGATTGTTGTCTTTGATAACTAATGCACCTACATGATTTTTAGCCATGACTTTGGCGCAATCCTCTAAAGACGCATCTGGAGAAACAGAGATTGGCTTTGTAGTCATGCAGTCATGAACTTTAAACCCGGTTTTCATTAAAAATTCACCGAAAGAAAAGTAATTTTTAAAGTATATTAATGTTTCGGAAATGTTTTATTTGATTCTATACTTTCTTTCTATTTTAAATTTTTTATTTAGTAAAGTTCATTTTGATATTTGTGGACGTTTACTTCTCTTCCAGTGCAAGAATCAATAAATATAAAAGATGGAGTTGAGGAACTTGCTAATCCTGCAATAGTTTTTATACCAAACCCAATCCGTCGCTTCGCGACATAAGTTACACTCGGCGAAAATTGGTCAATTGTGAGCGAGTTCGCAACGAGCTCACTCGCATTTCAATGCCATTAAATTTTCGCCTCGATTTATTCGTTGAAATAATGAATTAATAGGCGAGGCTTGAGCTTAATGTCAGGAAGCGAAAGCCGAGCACTAAAGTTTGTGAGCGTAGCGAACAGATTGAAATTTTTCCGTACTGTATAACTATTTATGTCCTACACTTGGAAGGGTTGAGTTTTAGTGCGACGTCACAAAGTGAAAACTCAAAGTTGTCGGCACTAGAATAAGAAATGGGTGTCAGCGAGCTTATTAGTCCGTATCTGGTTTTGTCGTGGGCTCAGGTTTTTTACAATCTTGTTCGCAAAGAACTTTTTGTTGAGTAACTATAGCACAAACTGCTTGTTGAGGTGGTTCATTTGATGTATAGCATTTAGTTTCTTCAGTTGAAATTATTTCATCTATCTCACAAATACCATTTCTACAATTACCTTTCATAATTTTAGCAGCAATAAAAAGATTTTTTGGATGAACATCTGCATTTCCCGCTATAGAAATAATAGGAATTAGAGCTAATATCAACACAACTAAAACTACTGCCACAATAATTAAAATTTTCTTATTCATAATTTATCTTATAGTCATATTATTTATAAATATATCGAAAACTTCTGGTTGAGTTGAATCCATGCGAGCCGACTACCTAATAATAAAAAGTGCCGATAATTGAATAAACGGCGATCAAATACAAAAACTCTCAGTAATTCATCAAAATCTCAAAATCCTTGCCAAATACCTTTTTCAAATCCTCAAAAATTGGCTCTTTGATGGATGTTTTTTGCAGCGGTTCCACTTTAGCCAGTGCTTTCTCAAATTCTTCTAACGAGCTTTTTGCAATTGCGGCTAAGCTTCCGTCTTCATTTATCTTGGCTTTGCTTAATTCTTTCTCATCTTTATCGATATCATAGGTTATATAAGCTTCATTGCCCAGCAGGATAACCTCGCCAAACTTATTGCCGTGCTTTACCCTTATTTTCACCCTTTCAAGCTCCCTTACCCTTTTTCTCTGCATATACTCGACAAGGAACCTTATCAATGAGCCAGCTTCTTGGCGTGTTTTCTCTACTTCAACTTTTGACAGCTTTTTCTCATCATAATCCTTTTTAGACTTTATAATGTCTTGGACTGTTCTCAGAAATTTTGCCGGCATTTTCCCCTCAGAAACGAGCTTGTCCTCAACAAAACTCATAATTTCACTGTCCTTTACTTTTTCAATTCCCTCCAACTTCAGAACATCCCTAATGATAGTAGTCGTTGTATCATAAACATTAAGCATTTCCTGCTCCTCTCTTATTTTTTCAATCTGCGTGAAAAGCCGCTTCAGTCTCTTAAGGTACTTGTCTCCATCATTCAGTAATTCATCAATCTCTTTGCCGGTTAATTCCTTTTTCTCGCCGTGCTCTATTGATTTTCTAATATCAACAATTTTCTCCAAAATCTTGATGAATTTATCCTCAAGCAGTTTTTCCTTGTGAACGAATGTTTCCCTCATTACAGCGGCCGTTTCTTTGGGCGACGGGGGAGCAACGCCATAAAGCATTAATGCAGCCTGGCTTGGAGTTAGAAGCGCATAGTAAATATCTTCCATGCCTATTTCGTTGAGCTTTAATTGCACTCTTCTAATCACCTGCTCGCCTGATCCCATGAAAATATCGATTGCTTCTGCGCTTGGCTTTATCTTGCCCATTTTGAGCAGCTGCTTCCAAGGCATGAAAATGCCCCGGTCAAAAAATGGCACACCATCCCTCAATAATGTGAATATGACAGGATTTGCTTCCTTTAAGGAATCCCAGAAATCTGTAAGAATGTAAACTTGAATGTTGAGCTTGTTCTTTACTCCTGTGAGTTCTCCTGCTTCAATGCCCATCCCTATTATGATGGCCCTTAGCTTGTCTTTCAGCTCTGCCCTTGTCATTTTCTTGACATCTGTGTCATCAATAACAATCCAGACATCTATGTCGCTTGTCGGAGTTGCCTTGCCCTGCACAAGAGAGCCGGCCAAAACATAAGAGACAATATATTTTTCAAATTTCTTCAATACCATTGTTTTGTGCACTTCAGAAATCTTAATTGCCTGCAGCATTCCAGTGTCGTGAATTGGCGCGGATAATGCAATTAACTGCAGCAATTCGTATTTTGCGTCAAAGCAATTCTGCCAAAGCTCTGACAGGATTAATGTTTGAGGCGTAAGATTTTCGTCAATTTCTTTTGCGATGCTGTTTATAATAGCAGTTAGCTTGTCTTTTAACTCCAGTTTTGACATTGTCCTGCTGTCAGAATCATCGACTAGCAGCAAAACATGTATCTTGTCTTTGTCTTCTGGCTTTGGCTCACTTGGCTGTGCAACCAAAGATTCTGCAAGCGGCTGCTGCATTTGCTGAAGCTGCAGCAGTTCCTCTGGTTTTGGAGGCGGCATTAAGGCAATGCCCACAACGTATTTGTCAAACTTTTCAAGCACTTTTTTTTGGAATTTTTCCAGTTTTGATTTTATCAGCTTAAGCTTGTCCTGAACATCCTGCGGAAGCTTAGAAATAGCCTGTAATTCTTTTGGCTCCGGAGCAGAAGGCTGAGGAATTTCGCTGCTTTCCCCCGCTTGACCTGCCTGGTTGTACTGATTCTTATTTTTCTTGCTCATGAAAATACCCTGTTTCTTGGTGAATCAGGATTGTGCTTCTGGCATATAAATCTTTTGAAATATGTGATGTAGACATGGGATGTCAAATATGGCAATACAAAATTAATGACTTGACTTTTAATTAGAGTTAAAGACTGTAGTCACTTGCACTGACTAAACAATCTTTATATATTTTGTTAGATTATCCACATCCTATGGAAAGGCTTAAAGAAAAGGGGACATATTTTGAAGGGTCAGGAAAAAAATATCCAGAAGTGGAATTGCCGCGCTGGATGAAGCAATTTACGGAGGAAGACGAATAGCTTAGATTTTGAGCAGTTCATCATCCAAATAGATTGTCGGATTCTTAAATACTTGGTCAAGATGTATAATTGCATAAATATTTCCGCCAAACCAGTAATTAGAGCCTATTCCAATGTGTGCTGTCCCTAGAGTTTTATCATCAACAATCATTGCCCCTATTATTGAAGCTTTTGGATTTAAGCCAATGCCAAGCTCGCAAATTCTTCTCACATTTCCTGGGTTTTTCGCAACTGATGCTGCCCATTTTAATGTATTTTCAAGCTGTTTTGCTTCTTCTCCACCTCTAATATCAACTATGTTTCCATTTTCTATTGTTAATTCAATGGGCTTTCTAATCAAAATCGTATGCTCATGCGTCCTTGAGCTGCCATCAATAATAACCTTTCCTTCTACTCCCTTACCATTTGGAGGAGCATAAACCTCGCCTGCTGGCAAATTTCCACCTCTTCCGGGCATTGTATAGTTGCCATCGGCAGCAATCGCACCGATTCCGCTTTTATCATAGTACAGGTCGGTGCCTGCGGGAGTTGTTATATGAATCTCTTTTGCTTTTTCGATGCTTTGCCTTATTTTTTCATGCTGTGCCTGCAAGGGCTTATAATTGACATCTATAGCTTTTAATATCAAATCTATATTGCTCGTAGCAAGATCCCCTAAACTCATTGCGGATATAAAGCGATGACTCTTTTTATTTGCCCATCTCCTAAAGCTTTTTCCCAGATTTTGTATATTGCCAAGCTTGTCAGACATGTTCAATATTATCACATTCCCGCTTTTAAGCTCTGATAGGTTTTTTATCACATCATCATCAGAAATATCTCCCCTGGATTTAACATTTTGAAATATCAATTTTGTGTCTAGATTGAGCAGCTCAGCTGAGAGATAATAAGCGCCGGACAAGACCGCAGCAACATTCCTATTTTCATATCCTACATCGCCAACTATCAAAACTTTTTCATCTTTTACTGCCAGGCAAGGAGTGAAAACTCCCTTTAAGGAGAGCGCAACCTTAGATGCCAATTCATAAAGATTGTGGTCTTTAAGCCACTTCAATGACTCAAGTGTTTCCATTGGTTTTTGGTATAGAAACAGATTTTTAAAGGTTTTGATAATTCGGGTATTGGTAAAATATCAGGTGGTAAATAAAGGGTGGTAAGAAAGCGGGTGTTAGTCAATTAAGATTATTTCCCGTAATTTCTTAATTACTTCTTTTCCTCTTTTATGTGCTTCAGTTATATCGTGTAAAGTGGCATTAAATGGCTGACCATGAGCAAAATGATTTCTATTTTCCACTATTAAGTCTACTCCACTTTTTAATATGTTATGGATTATATGTGGATTGTTAAAGTCATCACTCCATTTTGAATTAAATTTGGATAATAATTCTACAATATTAGCATTTGTGGGATTTCTAAAATGCTCATAAAGGTAGTTTTCTACGAGAAGCATTGCCTCTTGAGAGCAAGTAGAACAAATTTTTTGAGTAATCATATCTTTTATACATTCTTCATAAATACCAGAAATTAATACTGCTAAAAATTTGGCTAAATAATCACGTTCTAAAGCAGAAGGGTTAAATTTGTTTATGTTTGATATGGTCTCATCAATTTCTATTAAAAGGTTATCTACACGCATAGAACTCATTTTCCAAAATGTTGTAAAGCAAGTTTTATTCTCTCTTGAACTCTATCTGTATCAGTTGTAGACTTTGCTATTCTTCCTTCATATGCTTTATTTGACACTAACCTTTTCCATCTCGGGCGTAAATCTTCTTTTTCTGGAATTTTATCTATTAAAGTAGCTATTGCAACCATCATAGAATCCAACATTGAAACATGAACTCCTCTTTTACCTATAAAAGCTTTCTTCCCTATTCTTTTCAATATTAAATCAGTGGTTTTAATAAATAAGTCTTTTAATTTATGCATTTCTTCGCGCGATAGGTTCTTATTTTCTTCCATATAATCAGTAATAAAATCTTTCATAGGTCTCTTGTAATTCTTCCAATTTTTATAAAGTGCGAAAAATCTTAATATAAACTCTATATCCATTAACCTATCATCTGGTTCATCACTATCTAAAAGTTCTCTCCAACTTTTATGAGCATTTAATTCCTTCAAAAATTTAATAATATTGCCTCTAACCATACAATTTCTTATTTCTTGTTGAACTAAAGGCATACCCCCAGTATTTAATCTTTCAAAAATCTCAAAAATACTTCTATTATCTTTAGGGTCTGTCTGCTCAAAAAGTATTGAACGCAATACATAGTTCTTAAATCTCCTTTGCTCATTAGGTTCTAAATCTACAAATGTTTTACCTTCCCATGTTGTTTTAACACCAAGAAGAGTGAATTTGCTATTATCTTTCCAGATACCATCAAAAAATAAACAAATCGTTTTTAATCTTTGATGACCATCTATTACAAGTAAAGATTCACTTTCAGGAACTTTATAAAGAAATATTTGGGGAACAGGTAATCCCAATAAGAAAGATTCAATTAATCTGCCCGCTTTCTTTTTTGTCCAAACATAGCTTCTTTGGAAATCTGGAAGAATAATCTCTTTATTTTTAATTTTTTGATATAAAACCTCTAAAGTAAAATCCGCTGGATAGTTTGCAATTTTATAACTTGCTGTATCTACATAAAGGTCATCAGCTTCTGATTCTATAGGTTCTATCTCAATTTTAGTTTCTGTAGGTTCTAATTCAATTTCTGGTGTCATGATTCGCCCCATTATGCGCGTAAATCAACTATATTATTTAATGTTTTTGTTCTTTTTTGGCTTATTTGCTTAAGGATACCCCGTCCATTTAGGGCGGGGTAGTTCATTGAGGTGAGAATTATGTCAAGAAAAGATGAGTGTTCTCAATGCCATAGTAAAAACCAAACAGAAATAATAACAGGCAGAATAACTATTAAGGTTTTCAGGGAAGGGGATTTTGTAGTAAAAGATGAAATAACCTATGACAAAACAGATAAAAATAGTAAGTTGGAATGTTCTGACTGTAGAGCTGAATGGGTTTAAGCCACCTTAAAGTTACCACCTGACACTTACCACCCCAAGATTAACCAATACCGATAATTCGTAATCTTTTTATACTCTAAAAACCAAATAAACTCATGCAACTCATGATTAAAATTCTGCTTTTTATTGCATTATTTCTTATATTACTCTCATTACTCACATTTTATATATCCATACATCCACAAAAGATAATTACAAATCTTGAGCCGTCTGATTTAGGGCTCAATTACGAGGAAGTCGCGTTTAAAAGCAGCGATGGCATAAAATTAAGCGGATGGTTTATTCCAAACAACAAGGCAAAGGCAACAATCATAGTGATGCATGGTTACCCTGCGGATAAAGCAAACCTGCTTGGAATTGCTGAATTTCTGGCAAAAGACTTTAATGTTTTCTTATTTGACTTCAGAAGTTTTGGCAAAAGTGAAGGAAGCTACACAACTGCAGGCTATCTTGAAAAAAATGATTTGTTAGGTGCCATAGATTATCTAAAAAAAGAAAAGAACATAACAAAAATAGGGCTTTTTGGCTTTTCAATGGGAGGAGCAGTCGCTTTAATGACAACTCACAAGAATGTGAAAGTAATTGTGACAGACAGCACATATGCAAAACTGAGCCATATGGTTGAGCATATGTACAGAATTTTCCTCATTTTCAAGCACCCATTGGCTTATTTGACCAGATTTTATGGGATTTTATTTTTGAAGATTGACATTGACAAGGTAAATCCTGTAGATGCCATAGGAAAACTTGATGTTCCGGTATTGTTGATACATGCAGAAAAAGACTCGCAGATTCCAGTTAGCGAAGCTTATTTATTGCACAATGCAAATAAAAAAGCTGAGTTGTGGATTGTTGAGGATGCGGACCATGGAATGACGCATTCAATAAGACCTGAGGAATACATACAAAGAGTAGTTGGATATTTTACGGATAATTTGAAGTGAAATTTGAAAATTGAGAACCATTATAAAGTAATAAAAACAAATAAATATAAGTTGTTTTTTCTATTATGATCTATTATGAATTTGTTTAAGATGGTGGACTAAATGAAGGGAATATGTGATGCTGTCGCTCAAAAAACTGAGTTTGAGGAAGTACTTCCATTACTCCTTGAAGAATTAAGAAAAAAATACAGAATCCGAGTAGACGAAGATCCTTTAAGTTCAAGTATTGCAGAATTCTTAAATGAGCGTAAAATTCCTTATCCTCCAAATTTAATACAATTATTGGAAACTGACCTGACAGCAGCATATGCAGTTGGTCAAGCATATCATTTTACACGAAAAACTGCCATCAAGAATCTTGAATTCAGAAACCCTGTACCACTTTTACAAAACTCTTTTGGCGCACTTGAATCAGTACCAGATTCCTATGCTGCTAAATTTCTTGATACTATGTGTGTTATTATGACGGAAGATAGAAGACCGCAACAGAACATGAGTGATATACTCGGAAAGATATTGCCGGAAATTACTTCAGAATATAAAACAGCGCTTGAGAGTATAGAAACTGTGAGAAGTAACGGTCACAAGTATCAAAAAAACAAGACGACCATCTTGGATGGTTACATTAGAATACTCAGTGCATTAACTGACTACACGGAATTGGTTGTAAAAAATGGGCATGTTCCCTCTACCGATGACTTTCAGAGCTATAGAAGAAGCAAAGGTCTAATGAACGTACTGATTCCAAAAATTTGAATAATAATAATCCACATAAAAATCAATCCGTTGCTGCGCAACAATAGATTGTGCTCAGCAAAATCTTTCCTGCCAGTGGCATGCGAGTGAGCTCGTTCTGAGCGAACTCGCTCACAAGTCACTATTTTGCCTCGCCTATATATTCATTAAAAAACATCAAATGCGGTTTACTTTTTTCATGTTTACAGCCAAAAGTCGCTATAATGCTTTTTGATTAGATTTTTGTTTATTGATTCATTTCAAATTCGATAACTTTTATATAACATGCAAATTTTCTGTTCCTCATGATTAAAGCAGTCATCTTCGATTTGGACAACACTTTGATAGATTTCATGACAATGAAAAAGCTTAGCTGTGATGCCGCTGTTTCTGCCATGATCGGAGCCGGCTTGGATGTTGACAAAAACAAGGCAATAAAAGAGCTGTTTTCGCTTTATGACAAATATGGCTTGGAGGAGAAAACTATATTCCAAAAATTCCTTGAGAAAGTCGCTAAAAAGATTGATTATGAAATTTTGGCCAGCGGCATAGTGGCTTATAGAAGAGTGCGGGCAGGATTTCTTGAGCCATACCCTCATGTGTCCCAGGTACTGTTCGAGTTAAAGCAAAGAGGTATTAAATTGGCCATTGTATCTGATGCACCGAGGCTAAAGGCATGGATAAGGCTGGTTTCTATGAAAATCAACCATTTGTTTGATGTGGTAGTCACATTTGACGATACTGGAGAAATGAAGCCAAGCAACAAGCCTTTTGAAGTTGCATTTAAGAAACTTAAAGCAAAGCCGCAAGAATGCCTTATGGTGGGAGACAGGCCTGAAAGGGACATTAAAGGAGCCAAGCAGCTTGGAGTACTCACTTGCTTTGCAAAGTATGGGAACCCTGAAATCAAGGCGCCTGATGCAGATTACGAGATAAACAACATCAAGGAATTATTGGAGATAGTAGAGTAATTCTAAACCCTTAAGTAACAAATCTGCTCATTATAAAACCAAAAATTTATATATAACTTAATATATTGTGTGCTAATAGGTATTCAAATCCTAGATTTAATGAAATTTTTGAGGTGAATATAATGACAAAAGGAAGATGTATGAAATGCAGGAAAGAAGTTGAAATCAAAGATGGCAAGGAAGTCACGATGAAGAATGGCATGAAAGCAATGAAGGGTGTATGTGGCTCATGCGGCACAAAAGTTTTTAGAATTTTGGGAAAGGCTAAATAAAGCCTTTTATTTTTATTTATTTTCGTTATAAGAGTCATCTAATTGCATTTATTATTACTAATGAGTTGTAAATATCGATAGATTTAAAAGTAATTGACTTTTACCACTTGGATTATGAGTGTGTCTTTAGTATCAAGCCAAACATTGCATCTGGCGCAGAAAGTCTTGTTGAATTCCGCCATATTAAATAAACCGATAACAGCTATAGACAGGGCTATTGAAGCGGTCATTGAGGATCCAGAAATAGTAAACAGAGTGTCGCAACCTCCTCAAGTAGAAGCGGGCGCGGCATACGCCCTCGGTATTATTGCAGTATCCTTGAAAGATTGATGGGCACTGAAAAAGCCAGTGACACAACAAACGGCACGAAGCACTTTGTGCCAACTTCAGGACATTCTCTAATAGCAAATTCAATCGAACATGTCATTGCACAGCCGGATATAAGTTACATAGTAAGAGGGTATGGTGACTTTAGTATAAGACCTTCAGAACATTTTACGAAGATGGTGCCCGGACTTAGAGCTTTGCAAGTTCCAAAGAATGTCCAACATTTTCTCAAATGGTTAATCAACCAAAGAAATTGGGTTATAGAGTCACTGCTGCAGATTTATTCAGTCATTGGAAAGAAACAGGCCGGTTTTTTGCTTTACCTTGACCCAAAACATTTGGTAGTGCTTCCTCGAGTACAATTGCCTTTCGAAACAGAAACTAATTATACTTCAAGTACTTATTCAAAACTGCTGCAAGGAAGAAGCGTGAAAATTGAATCGTACAATGGCACTGCAGTTTTGCCAGTAACCTTTCTGTTGCCTATTCAATATCATGTTATGGAGTATAATACTATACCTCGTTTGAATACTGTGTTTGAAGAGGAACTGGCGAAAAAGAAGGCTTACAGTGACAGTCAAATCAAACAAAAGGTTGGTACTATTGCACGCAGGACAGTAACAAAATACAGACTCTCAGCTGAAATTCCTGACCGGAGTGAAAGGCAGGCCCAATATAATGAAGGACGATTGATGCCCTATAGGGCCACATTGACAATTGAGGCTTATCTTCCAAATCATTAACATTAAAATATATGCTTCTTCAAATATTACCTCTTTTACATATTCTTTAGCTTTGCATATACAGTATATAGGCAACCTATAAATATAAATTGTTATTTTAAACACTGGGGGTGCGTAGCTGTAAAACTCATTTGCAGTTAAAAGTACTTAATGCCAATACTTGTTAAGGCTGATTTTGCTATATTGGAATGCAAGGGAGCGCAAGTCAACTTGCAGGGAATCTGGCTAAACGTCAATTTTAACAAAATTTTAGCTTTTGCTTGCGTAAAAGGCATAAATAAAAAAACTGGCTTTAACTCACTCTAACTGACTGCATATGCTGGTTGAGCAAAACAGCGAAGCCCCTACCTTTTCTGATTAATTTTAGAAACCTTTAAATCCTCAAGTTTAGATTTCTATAGGATAAAAGGTGGTTTAATGGTATTATGTTTAATCGCTTTGCCTGTCTTTGCTGTGCTTGGTATTTTTAGTGTAAAATACAGAAAACTGGCTGTTGAGGCAATAGACTGCTTATTCAAAACAGCAACACTAAGGAAATGCAAAAGCGGGCTTGATGACAGAATAAAAGCGGAAATAACGGGAAAAGCACTCAAGTTTTCTCCAAAGGCCGCGGGATTTATTTACAGGCATTATAAGGCAATGTCATGGATCATTGTAGTAGTATTTTTATGGAGCGTTTATGAAAGCTCTGTCGGAATTTATAATTATGCAAAATTTGGCAACTGCAATGGGCCAGCAGAAACTGGCTTATGTTTGCTTGATCCAACAGGGAAAAATAACAGAATATCGTCTGTTGATGTAGATATTCAGCGCGAAATTGTCTATCCTATGATTGAAAAAGATGATCCGATAATCGGAAATGAAAAAGCAGAGCTGACAGTGATTGAATTTGGATGTTATGCCTGCCCTTATACCAAAAAAGCAGAACCAATAGTTGAGGACGTAATTGATTATTATAAAGGAAAAGTAAACTTCCAGTTTAAATCATTTTACATACCCCCTCATAGTAACAGCTATCAATCAGCCCTTGCAGCAAATTGCGCCCAGGAGCAGGGAGCGTACCACCAATACCACAAACTTTTATTTGAATTGCAGGAAAACATGAGCAGCAATAAACTTAGCCAAATTGCAGAAACACTTGGAGTGGATACCAAAAAATTTGATGAATGCTTGGAAAAGGAGAAGTATAAAAGTGAGGTTGAAGCTGATACTTTGATGGGCATGCATGCCGGTGTCACAGGAACTCCAACATTTTTCATTAACAAGCAGAAGATAGTTGGGCCTAAGCCTTTCAGAACTTTTAGAGCATTAATAGATGAGGAGCTTGAAAAATGATTTTTGGGCATAGTGCAGACAAAATAAGAAAAGATTTTCCAATGCTGTCAAAGCCGATAATATACTTTGACAATGCATGCATGTCCCTAAAGCCTATACAGGTAATAAATAAGATTGATGAATACTACAAAGAATACACTGCTTGCGCAGGAAGGAGTGCACATAAGTTAGCAAGAAGGGTTGAAGAAGAGGTTGATAAATCAAGAAATGAAGTCAGAAATTTTATCAATGCAAAACACAGCTCAGAAATTATCTTCACTAGAAATACGACAGAAGGCATAAATCTTGTTGCAAATTCTTTGGGGCTAAAGAATGGAGATGAGGTTATCATCAGCGGTAAGGAGCATAATTCAAATTTGCTGCCATGGCTAAAGCTTGGGAAAAAGGGAGTAAAGGTCAAGGTTGTTGAAAGCAATACGGACAATACTTTTAATCTTGAAAATTTTAGCAATAGCTTCACGGAAACGACAAAACTGGTGTCTATCGTGCATACTTCCAATCTTGATGGAGTCACAAATCCCATTGGGGAAATAGCAAGGATAGCGCATAAACATGAAGCATTGCTTTTGGTTGATGCAGCACAAAGCGTTCCTCACAAGGAAACTGATGTTAGAAACTTGGATGCAGATTTTATGGCATTCTCTGGTCATAAAATGCTGGGACCGACAGGTACCGGAGTCTTGTATGGTAAAAAAGAATTGCTTGAGAATATGGAGCAGTTCATCATTGGCGGCGAAACAGTTATCGACTCAACTTATGATGGCTATAAAATCGAGGCTTTGCCGATGAGGTTTGAGGCCGGTCTGCAAGACTATGCAGGTATTATAGGATTAGGGGAGGCATGCATATACCTCAAGAAAATCGGAATGAGAAAAGTAGCGGAGCATGATGGAAGATTAAACAAATTAATTACAGAATGTCTCACAAGCAGCAAAAAGATAAATCTTATTGGTCCGCAAGATGCTGAAAAAAGAAGCGGAATTTTCTCATTTAATATTGACAGAATGGATCCGAATCATGTTTCAAGAATCTTGGATGCGTCAAAAAACATAATGACAAGAAGCGGTGCCCATTGCGTGCACAGCTGGTTCAATAACCATAATCTTAAAGGAAGCGTAAGGGCTTCTTTGTACCTTTACAATACCGAAGAAGAAGCTCAAATTTTTGTAAGTGAGATTAAAAAATTATTAAAGATATAGTTTTTTCTCTAGCTTCGGCACTATCTTATATGCAAAAAGAGCGCTTGCCATTATTATAACCCAGAACAGAAGTTCGTGAATTTTATTCAAAGCCAGCAGCGTAACGTTTGTAACCAAAACAACAACAAGTACTATCGCTATTGCATTTGCATAATTGGCATTCATTTCCACAATTTCTTAATTTTTGTCCAATTCCTATAAACAAGAAAAGCCAACATTCCAGCGACCAGCCAAATGACAACTTCGCTAAGCTTTGACAGCAAAATCAGAACAACAATAAAAAAAGCAATCACAACTAGAATTCGCAAAGTTTTATCTTTCATGATGCGTTATTGTTACAGAGAATCCTTTTTTTCATTCGCATAAAAATTATGCCATTTCTTTTCTCAATTTGCTTGTGAGTGAATATATTGCGCTCTATCGTAATGTAATCTACTTTTTCATTATCAGAAAAGAGCTGCAATATTTCCACCCCCACGTATGATCTTCTTGTTTAATTCCATATAAAAAGTTTTTGTTTTATCGTATAGAAATCAGTATACTGGGGTATTATTTTCTTTATTAGTGAGGGCATTATCCAAAATTTTGTTACCCTTATCGTGAAAATTATCGCTTGCTTCTTGCCTTTCTTTCACTGACAAACCTTGGAGGCGGCCGTCTGTAATGACGCCAGAAATTATCTATTCTCTGCTGATCAAACTTTCGCTGCTGGACTTGGTCTTCACTTAGATCAGGCATACTAACTGTAAATGAAGAGGGCTTGTCCTTTCTGAATTTTAAATAGCGCTCTTTTTTTGCGCTTATTTTCTTGGTCTTGTCTTTTTTCTTTCCCATTCAAGGCGCGAAACTAAACTTGTATTTAAATACTGCGGAGGAAACTAATTCATGTATAGTACCGAATTTGGTTTACACTTTTTTGCCACATGAATTTTTGATAGTAG
>ERZ1292645.165-Hain-H14-02um-R2-165-length-29256-cov-12_pt1 | contig 29256 bp, 33 predicted proteins | sample MGYA00564401_ERZ1292645 | MGnify/ENA primary metagenome ERZ1292645 (study PRJEB36523, sample SAMEA6512644) | groundwater metagenome | collected 2019-01-09 | study: AquaDiva: Metagenomics assemblies of 32 groundwater samples | reverse complement strand
TATTCAGAAGCATCAAATATTTGAATTCCAGTTAAAAATCCTTCTTTATCTACATCTACCGCTAGATTATCTAACAATTCAATGGATTTAACATATTCCCTGTCTTTAGTTTTAAAGAATAGAATGTCATGTTTGAAATCATAATCAACTAGACATTAAAAGACTAAATAAGGCAGAGCTTCTTAAATTAGTTGGGCATTATTACAATAAAGAATATGATAAGATTTTTGAATAGTTTCCTCTTAAATAGCCACAACATTTATAAATAAGTATCCCTTACTATAAGAAAATAAGAATATTGGAGGTCAAAATGCCAGAAACTATTAAGATGTCGTCAAGGGGTCAAATTGTAATACCTCAAGATATAAGGGAGGAAATTAAAGCTAGTGAGGGAACTATTTTTTCCGTTGTTTCAGCTAAAGATGCCATTATTTTGAAAAAATTATCAACTCCATCAAAAGAAGATTTAATTAAGGAACTAGGAGCAATAGCATTAGAAAGCAGGAAAAGAGCCGAAAAGCTGGGCATCAAAGAAAGTGATGTGCCTGAACTAATCCAAAGGTTTAGAAAATCCAAGAAATAAAAAATGAAAGTTACCGCAGATACTAATCTTCTAATTTCAGCAACTCAATGGGATTATGGTGTTGCACATAAATTATTGAAGAAGATGCTTCTTTCAAGTGCTGAAATATTCACAACACAAGATATTTTGGATGAAACTGCTGAAGTGCTTGAAAGAGATTTTAAATACAACAAAAACGAGATTAGGAATATTATTGAAAAAATACTGCTTTTCACGAAGCTGATAGAAACAAAACAAAAGATAAATGTCATAAAAGATGATCCTGACGATGATAAAGTAATAGAATGTGCTATTGAATCTTCTTCTGATTATATTTTAACTTATGATAGGCATTTGTTGAAAGTGAAAGAGTATAATGGAATAATAATAATCACACCTGAAGAATTCAATAAAATAATGTAACTGAGTTTTCTCGCCCTACTACTACGAACGGTTTTCTCGCCTTAATATATGTTCTTAATGTTTCGCTTCGCTCAGTTGAATAAACTTTAGCCCGAAAAATTACTCTTCGGATGAAGTTTTATCAAACTTTGTATGGTAAAAGAGTTTAACAGCGATCGCATATGATTAATAAGCATCTACTAAACACTCATGCAAACCGTAAACTATTTTAATAACCTACCGAATAGCGATTTCATGAAAGAAGGTGCGTACTTGGGAGCATTAGTGGCTTTGCTTGTTTACTTCATGCTTCCAATATATACCGACAATGGTGCACCTGCATCCATCATCCCTACTGGAAATTCAATTTCTAGCACTACCGGTTTTAGCACTTATGTAAGCAATCTGCCTTTTAGTATGCTTATATTCTTTTCCTTGGAGATACTTGGAGTTTCCGTTGGAATAGCCAGTCAGATGATTTTAAAGAACGTCAAAAAAAATTAGCCATAATTTTATTAAAAACCTTTAAATATTGACAAAAAACCGATTCTGTATGGATGTTGAAGAAAAGTTTAGGCTAATAAAAAGGAATACTCAGGAGATAATAACAGAAGGCGAATTAAAAAATTTATTAGAGCAGAAAAAGCATCCTAAAGGCTATATCGGCTTAGCCACGACAGGAAAAATACATATAGGGTATTTTATACCTATGATTAAGGTTGGAGACTTCCTAAAATCAGACTTTAAATTCACAATACTTCTTGCAGACGTGCACGCGCATCTTGATGATCAAAAAACGCCTTTCGAATTGTTAGACAACCGAGTTAAATACTACAAGGAGATTATTTCTGCTATGATTAGCGCTTTAAACATCAACACAAAAAACCTTGAATTTAGGAAAGGCAGTGATTTTGAGCTGGACAGGAAATATACTTTAGATATGTACAGGCTGTCAGCCCTGACCACGTTTGATAGGTGTAAAAGGGCTGCTGCAGGAGTTGTCAGGTTTGGAGAGAATCCAAAACTCAGCGGTTTTATATACCCAATATTGCAAGCTCTTGATGAACAATACCTGGATATGGATCTTCAATATGGCGGCATAGATCAAAGAAAGATTTTGGCTTTTGCAAGGGAAAATCTGCCAAAGCTTGGATACAAGCCAAGAGTTGAGGTTATGACTCCTATGTTGCCCGGCCTGCAGGGCGCTAAAATGTCAGCTTCTGATGAAAAGACAAAGATAGACTTGCTTGATTCGGAAGAGATAGTTAGGCGCAAAATACAAAGCGCCCACTGCCCTATTGCCGTGGAAGACAATGGAATACTTGCGTTCTTAAAATATGTCATATTTGTAAGAAAAAATGACAACAGTGAAAAATTAACAATTAAAAGAATGGAAAAATTTGGAGGCGATGTAACATATGGCAATTATGCGGAATTGGAAAAGGATTATTTGAACAAGAAATTACACCCCATGGACATTAAAAATGCAGTTGCTGAAGAAGTGAACAATTTGTTAGAGCCGATTAGGCGCAGAATGAATGGCAAAGAATATCTGATAGATGAAGCTTTTCCAGTAAACTAGATTTATGAAAAAAGAATTTTGCCTGATACAAAGATTGATAAAGCTACAAAATAAATTTAAGAAAAATGTTGAATAGAAGACAAATATTGTTGATATTATTATTGTTAAGTATATTTTTAGCTATAGGATGTAATGTACAGAATATAAGTAAAGTGCCTTCTCAAGAAAAAAATCCCGTAAAATCTTCTATTCAAAGTTCAACTGAGGAACAATCTCCCAAAAATAAAACTATTCCGCAAAATCCTGCCGAAACCGAAATTGCAGTTAAACCTGAGACGGAACCCGAATGCCTTAGTCCAGAACAAATTAATAAAGATTTTTGTCAGGAAAACAAATGTGATGTTGCCATAATAGTTGATTCCAATATTTATGCGGATTTAATCCCAGAAATTAATCAATATAAAGCGGATCTAAAAAAAGAATTTAATTATAATGTTATTGTTAAGGATTATTTACCATCATCTGATATTAAAGAAATAAAAAGTTATGTCAAAAGTTTATATATCAACGGAGATCTTAAAGGAGTTCTATTAATAGGTGATGTGCCTACTGCCACTTTCTTTCATCCGAGTGTTTTACAAGATAGTGTATTTCTATCTGCTGGTGCACCACAAGGCGATTTTTATTATTTAGATATATATGATAAATGCCCATACTCCTCACAGAGGGATGCGTATGATTACTCTCCTTATGAATGTAATCCTCCTAAATTTATAGCTCCTTTTTGGATATCCAGAATTATTCCTCCAAAAAAATTAAAATCAGAATGGGCTTCTTTAATTAAAAATTATTTTTATAGAAACCACAATTATAGAACAGGGCAATATAAATATGATCAAAAACTTTTATTTTATCCACCAAGCTTGAATGATGAGTCAAAAGAATATCAGAAAGATACACTAGATTTTATATTTAAACAACTAAATGAAAGAGGAATCTACAGAAATGATCAGATAAAATTAGTTGATTACACTATTCCTTCAGGTGAAGAATATTTAAGAGAGTTAAGCAAACCATATGAATTTGTTTTAATTAATGCTCATGGAAGCTCAATATATCATCAATATGGTATAATCTCAGAAAAAATTATCAATCCAGGACCAATGATTTATGAAATTAGATCTTGTTCTGTAGGTAGGTTTACAGATGAAGATTATTTAGTAGGACATTACCTTTTCAAAGGAAATTCATTTTTTACAATAGCGGCTACAGTACCAGTATCTGCTTCTTCTACACCAAATTTTGACCGACTTTTAATGTTAACAAATGGAGAAACAATTTTTAATACATATAGGTATTTTACAGTTGGAGTAAATTGGCTTGGAGACCCCACCCTTAGAATGAGATATTTAGAACGGGATTATAAAGAGGATAGTCCAAAAATTTGTCTTGACAAGAAAGAAATAGATTTTGGAAATGTTAAAATTGATAGAAAGTCAAATATTTTTGGTGCTGGTACTATTAAAATAATTAATAAAGGTAAAACCAAATTAAAAGTTTTTTCTGACATATGGTTAAAGGAAGGTTATTACCAAGCAGATGGTACTTATATTGAAGAGCTTTCTCCAAGACAGGAAAAGACATTGCTGCTTTCAGTTACACAGATCAGCGTTTTAGCTGATGGAAAAGAGGTAATACCTGATGTTGCTCAAAGATCAGGTAAATTTCTGGGTGAATTTTATATTATGTCTAATGATCCCAAATATCCTGTCATAACCATACCATTCAAAGGCGAAGTTACTGAGATTATAGGGTAAAACCAAGTCAAGACTTTTAAACAGGAAGGGAAAATATCATGCAGTTCCAAAGCCGATTGTGTACAAAAATGCCAAGATATTGATGCACAATTAGATGGAACTTGTGTTGTGAATGAATGCTTGTGCGCATATCCATAAGAAATTAATCATATAATAAAAGCAAAGTTAATTGCATAAAAATAATAATTTCTAAATTACTCATTTCTGCTTAATCACAACTAAAGTGTACTTATCATTCAAGTATTTTCTAGCCACTTTTTTTACGTCATTGATTGTTACATTTCTGATATTTTTCAGATAAGTTTCTGCAAGTTTTGCATCTTTTATTGTCTCCCAAAAAGCGAGATTGTCTGCGTGATGAAAATTATCTTCCATTTGCAAAGTGTGGTTTCCTTCAATATATGTCTTGGCTTCTTCCAAATTCTTCCGGCTTAATTTTTCTAATCTTCTAAATTGCTGCATAATTATCCATTTTGCTTTATCTATATTCTTTTTGTCCAATCCGGCATAAACTGCAAACATTCCATAATCAATCTCAGTTTCATTATGAACTCCAACTTGATAAGCCAAACCTCTTTTGTTTCTTATCTCATCAAATACCCATCCACTTTGGCCCCTGCCCAGAATTGCAGCTATCACATCGAAAACATAGCTGTCTTTACTGCTTCTAGGGCAAGTTTTATATCCGAGAACAATATAAGAATTAAGGGTTTTCTTCTTCTTAACAAATTTCTTAATTTTTTTTTGTCGAGTCTCATTGACTTTAGGCCTTTTCGTAAGATTATTTGGCTTTAGTTTGCCAAAATAGCTTTCTATTTTTTTTCTGACATTTTTTGCATTGCCAATTATTGAGATAATCATATTATTTGGGAGGTAGTGGGAAGAATAATAATTAACAACTTGCTTATGGTCGAGATTCTTCACAGATTCTATTGACCCATATGTTGGGTTTTTCGCAGGATGCTTCTCAAATAAAGTTTTTTGGAACAATATCCATTGAAATAGCCTAGGGTCATCGTTAATCATGTTTATCTCCTTCAAGATTACCTGTTTTTCTTTCTCTATTATTTTATTATCAAAAATTGGATTAGAAACCATGTCAGAGAGCACGTCCAGGGCAGTATCGAGCCTTTTATTCATTATCTTAATAAAAAAAGCAGTACGGTCCCCTGCAGTATAGGCATTAAATTCGCCACCAAACTTCTCAATTTCGTTGGCTATCTCCCTGCTATTCTTCCTTTTTTTCGTACCTTCGAAAAGCATATGCTCAAGGAAATGCGAAATCCCTGCTAATTTCCTGCTCTCATAATTCGAGCCCACTCTGAACATTACTTCAACAGCTACTGATTTGGAAGTGTTTTTCTCAAAAAGAACCCTAAGTCCGTTTTTTAATGTATATCTCTTCATATAAAAGAAAAAATTTAAATGGTATATAAGATTTTTGGATTATAATGAAAATTAACGAATTTAAATCCATTTTAGAAAAAAAGGGTGTTGATTTTGCTGTGTTCTACAATTCCGATTCAACAAGGGTTAACCCAAATATGCTCTATTTTTCAGGCTATAACGGATTAGGCTCGTTAATCATTCCAATAAAACAATCGCCTTTCCTTGTTGTTCCGGAGATGGAATTTGAAAGAGCAAAAAAATCAGCTATCAAGAAAGTGTATCCAATGGAAAAAAAGAAATTTTTTGAGTCGATATACAAAATTATCAAGAAAAATAGGCTTAGAATTGGGAATATCGCAGTTGATAAGAATAATTTTACTTTAAACTCCTACAGGTATTTTAGAAATCAATTCAAAAAAATAAAAATAAAGGACATATCAAAAGACTGCCAGAAATTAAGGGAAGTGAAATCAAAAAACGAAATAAAAATCATAACAAAAGCGTGCAAATATTCAGATAAAATGATTCAAAAAGCCATAAAGAACTTCAAAATCTTCAAAACAGAATCTGAAGCGGCAGCTTTTCTTGAATACCAGACAAAAAAAAATGGTTTAGAGCTTGCGTTTAATCCCATTGTCGCATCTGGGAGCCATGGAAGCATGCCCCATCATGAGCCTTCCAGTGCAAAAATCAAGAAGGGATTTTGCATAATAGATTTTGGCGTCAAGTACAGAGGGTACTTATCAGACATCTCCAGAACAATATATATAGGAAATCCAGGCAAAAGAGAAAAAGAAATCTACAATTTTTTATCAAAAATCCAGCGGAATGCAATTAATCAAATAAAAGATAATATAAAATGCTCTAAATTATATAATGATGTAAACGACAGCCTTGGAAAATACAAAAAAAATTTTATACACGGGCTTGGCCATGGAGTCGGAGTTGAAATTCACGAATTGCCAAATCTTACTTTAAATTCGAAGGATATAATCCGGAACAAAATGGTTTTTACGATTGAGCCAGGAATATATTTTCCAAAGAAGTTTGGCATCAGGATAGAAGACACTGTATTGTTCGACAAAGAAATAAAGGTATTAACAAAAACAACAAAAGATTTATTAATTGTGAATTAATATAAATATTCATGAAACAAGAACCTTCTTCCATACAGGAATTGGTTCATTCTGGGCTCTTCCACAACAGAAAGCTCGTTTTTAATCATAAACAAGGCTACAGGACTAGAACCGTCAAGGCCTTAAAATTGCTCGAGAAGATTAATTCTGCAAGATTGCTGTTCAATAAATTAGGAATTAATAAGCAAGACAAGATAATTATACTTGGCAACAGCTCATTTGAATGGGTTACGGTTTATTTCGCCTGCATTTTATCAAACATAATAGCGGTACCATTAGATATTATGACAGATAAATCCCTTCTTCAAAAAATATGCAGGCAGGTAAAGGCAAAAACAATCTTTCAAAGCAGGTCTATAAGCATTTCTTCAAAAGCAAAAACAGTTTATCTTGAAGAGCTTTTTGATACTTTAGAAGATTTTGACTCTAATAATACCCCAATTGAGGGTGCTTCTCCAAATGACATTATAGAATTACAATACACTTCTGGAACAACTGGCGACCCAAAAGGAGTTATACTAACGCATAAAAATGTTTTTGCTGCTGTTAAGGCAGCAACTGACGCCTTTGGATTAAGAATTCATTTAAGGCTCCTGAATATTCTTCCACTAAGTCATGTATTTGCCCAGATAATAGGCATTTTCCTGCCTGTTTATTATGGATATGAAATATATTTTATTGACTCTGTTCAGCCAAAGAAACTCATATCTTTTATAAGGAATAAGAGAATTAATGCAGCCATCTTTGTCCCCGGAGTTCTTGCTGCCGTGAGAAACAGCTTGGAGGGAAAGTGCATAATGTGCAATTTGGGCTTTCAGTTTAGGCTTATTGGTGTTGGGGGCGCACCTCTTGATGCGGAGCTGGAAAAATGGTGGAAAAGAAAATTGATAATGGTGCTTAATGGCTATGGCATGACAGAAACCTCTTCTGTTATATCATTGAATACGCCATTTTCGTCAAGGTCCGGAAGTGTTGGAAAAATTGCAAAATCCGTGAGAATAAAATTTGGCGAAGGCAGTGAAATTCTTGTCAAAGGAGACAACATAACTCAAGGGTATTATGATAACAAAGAAAAAACAAAAAGCTCTTTTGAAAGTGGGTGGTTTAAAACAGGGGACATAGGGGAAATAAAAAATGGCTATCTTTACTTAAAGGATAGGAAAAAGGATGTTATTATAACAGAAAACGGTTTAAAGGTCTATCCTGTTGACATAGAAGCTATACTTAATTCAATAAAAGGTGTAAAAGAAAGCTGTGTGGTACAAAGAAAAAAAAAGACACATGCTGTTTTGATATTAAATGAAAATCTTAAATGTGAAGAGATAATGAATCAGGCAAATGCTAAACTTCTTAGCCATCAGAAAATAGCAAACTGCTCAATTTGGAAAGATCCACAATTTCCAAAAACCCCAACAGGCAAAGTAAAAAGGTTTATTTTGCTACAGCAGCTGGAGAAATCAGAAAAAACTGCCAAAAAATATGTTTATGAGAATAAAATCTATGGCATTGTTCATCAAGTATTAAACCCAGGCAATCAAGTCAAACAAAACTCGAAGCTCACAGATCTTGGTATGGACTCTCTTAAAAGAGTTGAGTTGATTTCAGAGCTTGAAAAGCAATTTGATGTCGAGATTGATGAAACAAGAATAGATCAAAAAACAACGGCTTCCGACCTCGAAGAGTTAATGAAAGCAAGCAAGATTGTAAGAGTTAAGTTCAAGACGTGGCCAATAACTCATATTGTCATATTTTTGAGATATATTTTTCAGATTGCAATATTCTACCTCCTAATTAGGATTTTTACAAAAACAGAATATATGGGCTTGGATAATTTGACAGTAAATGGTCCTGTTATTTTAGTGAGCAACCATCAAAGCGCTTTGGATGTTCCTGTAATAGCAAGGCATCTTAATATTCCTTATGCTGTTGCCGCCCATCCGGAAGTTGTTTTTGGCATAGGTGTTGGAGGTTTTCAAAAAGCTTTGAGAAAATTTCTTGGATGTTGCAGTGCATTTGCATTCAACGCGTTCCCATTTGGCGCAGCAATAGGCACTGATACAAGCCTTGAGCTAACAGGAGAAATGCTGGACAGAGGCTTTTCAATCATACTTTTCCCAGAAGGAGAAAGGACAGTGGATGGAAAAATTCATGAATTCAAGCCAGGCATTGGATATATAATAGCCAATCTGGACGCAGATGTAATTCCAGTGAAAATTGACGGATTGTTTGACGTGCTTCCCAGGGGCAAATTCGTTCCAAAATTTGGAAAAACCTCTGTAATTTTCGGAGCGCCTGTCAAATTTAACAAGAAACAGCTGGAGAAAATGACATATGACGACATTTCCAAAATAATTGAGCAGAAAGTCAAGAGTTTATGAAAAAATATGAAAACTGCGATAAAAATCGGCTGCGACATAGTTGAAATACGCAGATTCAGAAACGCAAAAAAAGATTATTTAGGCAAAATTTTTTATGATAAGGAAATAAGAAGTGCAAAACCAGAAACTTTGGCCGGATTGTTTGGTGCAAAAGAATGCTGTAGAAAAGTATTTAACGGGCTGAAATGGCATGATATTATAATTAACAGGCAAAAATACGGCAAGCCTGTATTGTCAATAAGCAAAAATAAGCTGAAAAAAATTAATATTTTAAGCTCCGATTTAAGCATAAGCCATGATGGGGAATATGCAATAGCCACCGCTGTTTTTATGATAAAGCACGTTTAAAATGTTTAATAAAAAAATTATTGCATGGGCTTTGTATGATTTGGCAAACACGGCCTTTACATCCCCTTTTGTAACTATTTTTTGGCCGTTGCTTGTGACAGAAATTCTTCATGGAAACGAATTTCATCTTGGATTGAGTGTTGCGATTGGGGTATTTGCCTTTGGCATGACCATACCGGTAATAGGTCTAATCTCTGATAATACCAATATAAGGAAGCCATTCATATTTATCCCAACAATACTGATGATATTAATAATTGCAATACTCCCGTGGACAAATCTCTTCTTAAATTTGATTCTAGCTGCTATTGTAATAGTTTTGTATAATATAAGCCTTTCCATATACAATACTCTGCTGCCTCTGCTTGCAACAGATAAGGAAATGGGAAAAATTTCCGGATTTGGCATGGCTGCTGGTTTTACAGGCACTATATTAAGCATGCTTGTTGCTTATTTTACATTAAAACTTTTTGAAACAGATACCATCAAGACTGCAACTGGAATAAAGGCAGTGTTTCCCATAATCGCAGGTTTTTTCTTAATTTTTTCGGTTCCATTGCTCATCTATTTTAAAGATGAAAAGGTCAGGAAACTTAAATTGAGCGCTTCCCAAATATTTTTCAAGATATTCAATACTTTGAAGGCGCTTTTTAGGATTAAGGGCATGCTTCCTTTTCTTGTACATTTTGGTCTGTTTTCAAATGCCCTTGCCGCTATAGACATATTCTTCTTTTTGTATGCTCAAAAAGAGATTGGAATGCAGCTGGGACAATTCATTATTCTTTTTATGGGGCAGTCTATTGGAGCATGTTTTGGCGCATTAATTTTGGGAAAACTCTCTGACAGGTATGGGCCAAAGAGCATGCTTTTAGTGTCCACAGTAGCTTGGGTTTTTGTGGTTGGATTCTTTATTGCCTCAAAAAACTTAGCCACATTTTGGGTGGTTGGCTTATTAGGGAGCATTGCTTTTGGAGGCTCAATGGCAAATGCAAGAACATTATTTGTATTTCTGACACCAAGAGACAAGATAGGGGAGTTTTTTGGCTATTCGCAGGTTGTTAACAGGCTTGCTGCGATTCTGGGCCCTTTAATTGGAGGATTGCTCATTGTAAATTATGGGTATAATGCTGTTTTAATTATGATAATGGCTTTTATAGTTTTTTCGCTGTTTTATTTATTTATTGTTCCTGACTTAAGGTCAAGCTCAAAGGCGTAAAGTTTTAAAATAGTATCCAAACCCTGTTTGAAATGAAATACAACGAAAAGGAATTCAATTCTGCTGTTAAAGAGTACAAAGGCCAATTGGAAAAATTTTCCGGAAAATCTGTGTTTTTGGTATTTGACATACAAAATGAGAAAGCGTTTTTTTCTTTAGCTCCTTTGTCAAGGGCTTTGCATGAATTAAAGGCTGATTTAAGCTGCACAGGAACAGGAAAAAGCACTGAAGGGATTGAAGCTTTGAAAGATGCATGGAAAGTTTTTGAGGAACTTGAGAAAGGAATTAAGAATGAAAAAACAGATGCTTTGAACGAGTTCATATGCGAAGTTGACAAAAAAGCAAATGGCGAATTTAAAAAAATATTCAAAAAACCAAACTGTATTTTTCAAGCGGAAACGAATGGATTTGAAGGTACTTTAAAACTGCCTTTTAACACCTCATGGTTTAATGAGTACAGGATGGAAGACCTTATGCAAACCGCTGAAATTTTATGGAGGGATGTTTATGATCTAAAAAAAGGCGAAAAGGTCGGTGTTGGTTTTTCGCTGATGCCTGCTAAGGATTTGATGGGGCACCCTCTTGAAGACTACCTTGATTCTTATTCGATAATATGGGCTATGGTCCAATCTGCTAAAGAAACTGCTGATCCGATTATGTATTCCTATACATTTAGAAAGTCTATGCTCGAAAAGAGCGAAACTGTATCTGATTTAAAAGCAACACTACTTGGATGCGAGCTTGACAAGGAAATCGATGAGGAGCCGTTTAGAAAATACAAGAAATTGTCAGGATTGCTTAAACTCGACAGAATTAAGCCAGTTGATTTAACGTTCTCAATCAGCCCAAAAGGCTATCCTGGCAAACATCTTTTTGGCGAATTAATTGGATATCCTTCATTAAATGAGAAAACAAGATGGCAGTCTCCCGGGCAGATGATCTACAAGCTTGATTTCTATCCTCAAACAAAATACGAAGACAGGGATCCAATGGCAAGGGTTGCATTCACAGAAACGATACCCATAGATATTTTCATTGAAACAAACCTCGTTGATTGGGCAGACATAATGGCAAGAAACCAAAAAATCAAGGATAAGATGGACATGTGTGATGCAATATTTGTTCAGGGAAAGCTTAAGGAAAGATATGTTACGAACCTCGAAGTGGGATTGGTGAAGCAAGACGGCACAAAAAGATGGGTAAGGCGCTCTGATACAGATGTTAGGACAAAATTAAACCAAGAATACTTGGAAAGAACAGGCATAAGAGCAGGATGCATGGGCAATATTCCAGGAGGAGAGGCATTTGTGACTCCAGAATACATCAAAGGAATTTTTGTTGGGGATGTTGTTGTGCATGTAGATCAAAGCTACCAATTGAATGAAAAGAATCCATTAGTGGTTGAGTGTGAAGGAGGCAAATATAGAATAATTGGCGGCCCAAAAGAGATAATATTGAAAATAAAAAAAAGGAAGCATGAAGCAATGAAAATGCTCCTTGAGGCTGAGAAAAACAAAAGCCTGCCGAAAGAAATAGTTGACATGAAGAAAAGGAATTTTGAGAGAATTGGCGAGTTTGCAATAAACACAAACCCTAAGGCAAGATTATGCGAGTACCTGATTGTGAATGAAAAAATAGCTAAGATGATGCATATAGCTCTTGGCTCTGGATTTGAGCCAGACAGAAGTACAGAATACCACATGGATATTGTTTTTAATGCGCCAAGACAAAAGCTTGATGTTTATGGGATTGATAAAGAAGGAAATAAACATTGGATTTTGAAGGATGGGGAATTTGTGGCTTAAAATTTATCGTGATGGTTAACAATGAAAAATATCAAAAAAAACAACAAACATAGAGTTTTAGTTATCGCCCTTTTTGTTTTAATGATAGCTATCGCTAATCTGTTTATTTGGTTTAATTTTGCATCAGGGGGCGAAGCCTGGGATGTATTTGGTTTCCTTCTTTTTTTTTGGAATGTATTACCATTCATTTCACTCTCGTTTCTGACTTATCTTCGGTTTGAGAAAAGAAAATACACAATACTGACTTTAGTGTTGTTCACTTTTGTTTTATTGAATTTTTGGAATTACAGTGCTTATATCAGCAAATCTTCTACTGCGGATATTGAACATCTATTTCTTGCATATCTATTCATACCGATTTATTTAACAGCTTTCATATCAATTGCATATGGTATTTTATTATTATTGAGGAAAATAATCTCCAAGTTTAAGGATATACCTACAGAAGAAAATCTACCTAATAGAAGTATGGTGATTATATCACTTGTGTTGCCATATATATTCCTTCTGTTATATTTTATTGGGAATATAATATGGGGGTGGTAAATTGGATAGAATTTCACAAACAATCCTCAAAGATTGCATAAACTTAAAAAGTAATGAAAGTTGCTTAATTATAACTGATTCTCATTTAAAACCAATCGGAAACTCATTATATAAAAACTCTTTAAAAATAACAAACAAATCAGAATTAATTCTAACTACAATACCGAAAACTCATGGAACAGAACCACCCAAATATATTTCCAATGAAATGCTTAACTATGATGTTGTTCTGATGCCAACAACAATGTCATTAAGCCATACAAAAGCAAGGAAAAATGCTTCATTAAAAGGGGCGAGAATTGCTTCAATGCCTGGAATTACAATTGATATGATGAAGAGAGCATTAGATATAAATTTCAATAAACTCAAAATCATTAATGAAAAACTCATTAAAAAATTAAAAATTAAAAAGAAAATAAAAATAACTACTAAAATGGGAAGTGATGTTGAATTCTATACAAAAGGAAGAAAGTGGATATGTGATGATGGAATCTATACAAAAAAAGGTGCTTTTGGTAACCTACCTGCTGGAGAGATTTTTATTGCACCTTTGGAAGGAAAAACAAATGGGAAAATTGTTGTTGATGCAAGTGTTGGCAGTTTGGGTAAGATTGATAAGGAAATAGAAATTAAAATCAAAAAAGGTTTTATTGACTCTTTAAGCGGTGGAAAAATTGCAGATGAATTTAAAAAATCACTAAAAAATAAATCATACAGGAATGTTGCAGAGCTTGGCATTGGAACAAATTACAAAGCCAGGATAACCGGAAATGTCTTGGAAGATGAGAAAGTTGCAGGAACTTGTCACATAGCTTTTGGCAACAATAAGCACTTTGGCGGCAAGGTAAATGTGCCATTTCATGTTGATGTTGTTTTAAAGAATCCCACAATATATGCTGGCAATTTTTTGATAATAAAAGAAGGAAAAATAGTCATGTAAAAATGTTATTTTTGTGATGAACAAAATAAGAATTATACTTATATAATGATTTTGACTGGAATTTTTTCTATAATTAACAATAACGTAACTACTGGAATAATAAGATTAATCTCATTTGTAATAATAATTTCATATTTACTATTCAGCGCAAAAGAAAAATCCGCTTTTTCTTAATTTCTAGTTAAATCAAATTTTTAAAATTTCAAACCCAAAACCTTTTATACTACTTTATTCTTCAGTAATTCAAAATGCCAGCAAAAGAATCGAAACCGAAAAACATAATTGACAGCATAATGTACAGTTATTCTACCACTGCAAACCATTACGAGGAAGAAAACAGGATTCTTAAGGAAACTATCAATCGATTAAAAGACGAGATTGAAAGATTTAGGGCTTCTCCTTTGATGGTTTGCGAAATCAGGGAGTTATTTGGTGAGACATCAGTTATACGAATTCCAAACGGGAACCAATTTCTTGTCAATATTTCCAATAATTGCGAAAAACTAAAATCAGGAGATTTAGTGCTGGTGGAGCAGAAAAACCTTACCGTTATAAAAAAAATTCCGATAACAAAGCGCTTCAACGTTGAAAAATTCGTAATAGTTGAAAAGCCAACAGTCTCGTGGGAAGAAATTGGCGGATTAGACAAGCAAATACAGGAAATAAAGGAAGTTGTAGAACTTCCGCTAAAGAAGCCGGAGTTGTTTAAGAAGGTAGGAATTACTCCGCCTAAGGGCATTCTGCTTTATGGCGAACCCGGGACCGGAAAAACATTGCTGGCAAAAGCAGTCTCATATTCAACCAATTCTACTTTTATAGAAGTTGTTGGTTCTGAGCTGGTTCAAAAATTTATTGGAGAGGGTGCAAAACTTGTCAAGGAAATTTTTGAACTAGCAAGGAAAAAAGCGCCTTCAATTATATTTATTGATGAATTGGATGCTTTGGCTGCCAAAAGAATGGAAGTTGGCACGTCTGGTGAAAGGGAAGTCAACAGAACATTTATGCAACTGCTTGCTGAGATTGATGGTTTTAAACCGCTCGATAATGTCAAGGTGATAGGAGCTACAAATAGGAAAGACATCCTGGATCCTGCTGTCATAAGACCAGGAAGACTGGACAGGCTCATCAATATTCCAATTCCAAATAATGAAGCAAGACACGACATATTGGGCATACATTCAAAAAATATGAGTTTTGACAGGGAATTCAACAAAAAATCACTAACAATCAGAATGGATGGCTTTAGCGGCGCTGAAATCAGGGCAGTTTGTACAGAAGCTGGTTATTTTGCAATACGGGAAGATAGAACAACAGTCACGAAAGAGGATTTCTTAAAGGCCATAGACAAAGTAAAAGAAGAAGAAAAAACAGAAGGCCAAGATTATCTTGGAATGTTTGGATAATTATTCTTTATTTATTTTATCGAATAGAAGGGGTACACGCTCAGCAGTTACTTCCGCATTTCATCAGCTTTCGCTTTAATGGGTGTTCACACAGTCATCGCGCATACCTAAACAAGGGAATATCCCTGATTTTTAAAGTTTCTGCCTAATTAACCTGAAAATCAACACAAACTCTGTAGAAACCGGGCGCATATTGCCCGCATTTAATAGTCTTTAGAAGTCTAAATCTTTTCTTTGATTTCGCACAAGCATTTTTGACTTTTTCTTCTGCCTTATAAAATTCACCCTCATGCTCAAAATCATAAAAATGAACAACCCCGTTTTTTTTAATGTATTTTAAAGTCAAACCCAGAAAATTTTCCCCTCCTCTGGGAAGGGGCATTAGAATCCTGCCAAATCTTTTTTTTAATTTTGGCAATATATTTTTAACATCCCCTAAAAACAGCTTAATTTTATTCTCTAATCTGTTTTTTTTAGCGTTCAATAATGCATAATTATGGGCAATTGGGTTTATTTCAATTCCATAAACTTCTTTGCATTGGGTATTTTTGGCTATGACTAGCGGGTATGCGCCGGTTCCCGAGAACATTACAAGCACAAGTTCATTCGGCCTAATCAATCCAGATACCCTTTTCCTTTCAGAGGCCATTCTTGGAGAAAAATATACCTTTTCTACATCCAACTTTAGCAAAATATTATTTTCCCTGCATATTGTTTCTTTTTTCCCGTCTCCAGCAATGGCTTTTAATTTTGGCGTTCTAAATTTGCCAGAATATTTTTTAATTTTTTTAAGAACAGTCTTAATATTGGGATAACATTCAAGTATTGTCTGTCCAATTAACTTTTCTTTTTTCTCCAACCCTTTTGGAAAATCTGAAAAGATTAGAATGTCTCCTACAACATCAAAAGAAGAAGGAACAAGTTCTAGTTCTTTTGAAGTTAATTTATTTTTTAGATGATATTTAAGATTCTGTTTCATTTTGTTATTAATTTAATTATAAAATATACCAACAAGAGCAAAAAGATTAAAATAAATTTCTTGGAGTAGTATATGCTATAACTTGATAAAATAGCGTTCATTTCTTTATCGTTTCTTATCCTTTCATTTCTCAGCCTATCTAATAGCTGCGCAGGATTTATTTTGTTGTTTTTTTTATATCTGCCCAAAAAACTCTCCCAATCCTTTTTGGCTTTTGCTGTGTTTTTCCCTTACCAGAGTTTCAATTTGATTTCTGACTCTTTCCTCGGAAAAATCATGTTTGTGAGCTAATAAATTTACTATTTTCTCTTCGTCAACATCCTGCCATTTTAAGCGATATTGTTTGTTTACGGGAATATGTTTTATCAGGTCAAAAACCTCTTCCCATGAAATGTCAAAAAAATTGCCCCAATTTGCCTCTCTGAACAGGGCACCAAAATTATTGCCATATTGTTTCACCATTTTTAATGCTGTTTTAGGACCAATGCCTTTAATGCCGCCGCTGTTGTAGTCAGTTCCAATAAGCATCGCTAATGCAATTAACTGATCTTGGCTAATATCGAGATGCTTTAGATTATCCTCTAAAACTATCAAATCAGGGTGTATAATGTCATAGTTTAGCTGATTTGCCCGTTTTTTCTTTCCGGCCATATTAACATTTCTAACTATTTTTGGAGCTCCAAAAAGCATTGCATCTGCGTCATTTGTTGCAAGTGCAAAGGCATCGCCATTTTTAACTATGAGGGATGCTTGAGCTTCTGCTTCAGAAGTGGCATCAATAACGGGCAGTCCAAAAGCTTCTATCAGTTTTCTAGCTTCGTCAATCATTCCATCAGTAAGCCTTGATGTTCTTGCTGCATACTTTTTCATCAGCTCTTTATCTGCTATTTCTTTTGCCTGCTCAAATTTCTTCTCAGCCTGTATCTTGACTTCTTTTCTTTTTTCAAGAGTGATGTGCTTTAGCTTTGGCGGCTCGCCGTCAAAAACAAATGCAAGCTTAATGTTTTGCCCAGTTAAATTGGAAATTCTTGTGAATAATCCCATCAAATGAGAAGTAACTTGTCCCTTTGAATCTGTCAGCAGCGAGCCATCTCTCTGCCTTATTGAGCTTAAAAACTGGTAAAGCCACATTGGAGCATCAACAACAAGAATTTTGTTATGTAAAAACTCCAAATCTATCTCCTTAACCAGCAACAACTCAGTTAAAGCTACTCCCATTTTATACCTTTTTGAAGGTCAGATTGCTTAATTCTTTTCCGATTATTTCCTGCGCCTTTGCTGTTAACTCGCCGGGAGAAAGGACTAGTACGGGCAATCTTTTCAATTGACCTTTTACGTAAGCCTGGCTCAGATCATAATCACTAATCCTTTTCTTGTTTCTTGCTTTGCAGTAGTATTGCAAATCTCCGACAACACTTGGCACCTCTACGATAAATTCAATCTCAGAATTTCTTTTTATCACTTCGCTATTAACAACTTTTATTTTATTTTTCTCGAAGAATTTTATTATATCTCTAAAAAAATCATCTTCTTTTTCCCTTGGCTTGTACTTCCTTGATTCCTTTTTTGGATTGATTCCTTTTTGAATTTCTTGTGGTTTTAATTCTTGTTGTTGCACTTCAGTTACCCTTTCAACAGCTTGCTCCTCTAATCTATTTTCAACGGGCTTTTCCGGAATTTGCAGACTCTTCTTTATAATTAATTCTGCCTCCTCATTGTGTGTTAAATACCATTTCCAAAATATTTCCCTGTTGTTGTTATGATTTACATTTAAGGGAACTGCAAAATCCTTTATTTCCCGCAACGAAACCCTTATTACAGGCTCCTGCTCAGAATCCCTCAATACTTTATTTTGGCTTAGGAGATCAAATGCCTTTTTTTCCTTATCATTCATGTTCCCAACAAATTTCTGCAACATCGCTTCTTGTCCAGACAGATAATAAAGTGGAGAACCGCCAACTTTAATGGAAGAAATTTTTAATCTCTTGCTTGCAGTAAGCTCAGCTAAATGCGCAGAGGCCATAAGGATATTGCTTCCAATTTCCTTGGCAATCTGGACCGGCAGAACAGGACCTTTAAGCTTGATGAATTCAAGGATTTTGTCGCGAGTTTCCATAAGAAGGAATAAGCAAGGTTTGTTTTTATATTTTATTATTGAAACTCTTAATGATTAAGGTCTCAACCATCGGACTTCGTAAAACGTGACATCATTTTCAACATCCACTATTGCGATAAGGAGCCTTTTCTTTGTTGAATGCGCTACTCTATTTTTTGCAGCAAACTCATACCATGTAAGTGTAGAACTTTCATGAACTGGAAACACAACCCATCTTGCATGGTCTTCGCCTGGCTTTACGCCCCTATCGTAAATCCTAAAATCAGCGCCAAATTTCAGCGCTGTTTTTATTATATAGCCCCTGTTTCTTATGTCTCTATAAACGCAATACCTTACCCAAAAATTTGGCTCAACTTTTTGGGATTTTTTCAGGAAAAGCTCCAGAACCATCTCTTTATTTTTGGAATCAAAGACAATAATTCTCTTCTTCTCCAGCAAATAAAGGGCTTCAATTAAAGAGAGCTGGACTCTGCCATCGTCGAGCATTTCACCATATCTGCTTTGGTTATATAGCTCTCTAGCATTATCCGAGCTTTCTGTAAGCACCCTTTCCATGGAAAAGTATGAATTAACAGGCTCTCTGTGTTCTTTGGTCTCTTTTCCTTCTTTCTCTTCCTTTTTAGGAAGAATCTCTTCAATTTCTCCCTTTATCTTTGATGTCATCTTTGTTGCTGATTTATCATATTGGTAAGCTGGTTGATTTAAAAAACTTCCTTTGAAAAATCGAAATAGAACATGATTTTAGAAGATAGACGGAATATACAATAACAAAAAAGAATTCAAAAATAGGGCAAATAAACTTCCAGATTTCATGGAGTGACATAAATCAAAGTTTTTTTCTATATTGAAAACAAAAACCATTATAAATTCTAATTCAATACTTGGGCTTATGCAAGTAACGTTTTTGGGAACATCTTCAATGGTCCCTACAAAAGAAAGAAACCAGATAGCTGTTTTTCTTAGCTATGGCTCTGAAGGGCTGTTATTTGATTGTGGAGAGGGAACTCAAAGGCAGTTTAAGATAGCTGGAATCAGCCTGACAAAAGTAACCAAACTCATTATCAGCCATTGGCATGGCGACCATGTTTTAGGCTTGCCCGGCCTGATTCAAAGTTTAAGTTCAATGAACTACTCCAATAAGCTGGAAGTTTACGGGCCTGCAGAGACAAAAAAACATATGGAAGAGATGTTTAAGGCTTTTGTTTTTGATAAAAAGATAAATATTGAGATTAAAGAAATTAAGAGCGGCATTTTTTTTGAAAATAATGAATTTCAGTTAGAGGCTTACCCACTGGAGCATAGTATTGAAACTCTTGGCTATAGATTTGTTGAAAAAGACAAGAGAAAAATCGATATGAAAAAAGTTAAAAAGCTCAATATTCCGATTGGGCCATTGCTGGGACAATTGCAACAAGGCAGGGCAGTAGAGCATAAAGGGAGAAAAATCATGCCTGAGGATATTACTTATGTGGAAGCCGGCAAGAAACTTGCTTACATTACTGATACAGTATTGTGCGAGAATTGTTACAAAATTGCAGACGATGCAGATTTGCTGATTAGTGAGGCAACATACTCTTCAAAATTAGTTGATAAAAGCGAGGAATATGGCCATTTAACTGCCAAGCAAGCCGCACAAATAGCAAATAAATCAAATATTAAGAGGCTGGTTTTAGTGCATTTCAGCGCACGATACAAAAATACTCAAGAATTAGAGGAAGATGCAAGGAACATTTTTGATAATGTAATATGCGCCAATGATTTTATGAAAATTGAGCTCTAGAATGGGTGTAAAAAATAAAGGCACTAATGCGGAAAGAGAATTACTGCATATGTTTTGGAACAGGAATTGGGCATGCTTGAGGAGCGCCGGTTCAGGCTCTATGAAGTATCCGGGCCCCGATTTACTTGCAGGAAGCAAAGATAACAACAGAAAATTAGCGATAGAATGCAAAACAACAAACAAAGGAAAAATTTATTTAAGCAATTACGATATTGACAAACTCAAGGAATTTTCCAACATATTTGATGCAAGAGCGTGGTTTGCTGTCAAATTCCAAAAAAAAGATTGGAGGTTTTTAAGTTTTGAAGACTTAAAAAAAAAAAAGAATAGCTATATAATTGATTCTAAAGTTGTAGACTTAAATGGAATATCTTTCGAAGAACTTATCTCTTACAAAGTCGAAAGATAACTGTTTTTAAGCATCGACGACATAGAAAAAACAGAGAATGGTTATGTGATTGATGCTAAAGTTGCTGAAAGAAGGGGTCTTTTGATTGACGAGTTGATAAAGTGATCAAATATATGCGTTTTATTAATTAAAATTTCAAGTTTTTCTTTGGTGGCAAATGGATTTCAAGCGAATAAATCCAAAAATCAATTTGCTTTAGTCTTATTTTTTCTATGAACAATGAAGTATAACGCGACAACAATAGCCGCAACAATTAGCAATGCAAGGAATATAAATGATTTTCTCGTAGGTTCAGTATTGTCGATGTTGGAACCAATGTCGTCGTTCACTCCCCTTGAGACGATGCGCGACTTATCAACAAGGCAACCATCCCAACTTGTATCAGGATCGTCTTCTGGACGTACAAGATCTATGGGTATACCAAGCGATTTGCAGTTAAAGGCAGCAACGCTCCTAGTCATCATCGGAGACCAAAAACGATATTTTTCTCCCAATGGCCATGCGAAGATAGACACGACGCTTTCCCTATCAACGACTATGAGAACTTCTGCTCCAACTGGCGGCCATTCGGCAGTAAGACTTACCGTCTCGTCTTTTGGTGGCCACTCCGTGTGTATAAAACGACTCGGATTCCATGTTGGATCAGTCGAATATCTTACCAACAAAATGTTATTACTTCCCAACGGTTGGACTTTTAGCAGATCGTCATCATACGAGATTACTTTCGCAGGCGTAACAATACTTGCCGCTTGTAGTTCATCCGCAAGATTAACAACTCGTACTTCAGCATGGACTGTCGTAAATACTGAAAATGCAAAAATGAGAAAAGTAAATGGAACGATTGTAATTTTGGAAATCATGGTTGAACTGATTAAAAATTTTCTTTAATTTAACCATTTATCACTTTTTCCTAATTGCCCTTTCAATCTTTATCTCTTCCTTAATAATTTTGTCAACAACCCTTTCAATATGCATTTCTATCCTGGCAACTCTCCGCTCCATTAAGACAAGTATCCTCAAAGAATAAACTATTGCGGCTAGAGTCCCTATAATAGCGGCAAGCATAAGATACATTAACTGCTGATTATCAACAACCATCCAATCACCTCAATTTTTACTATAAATATCCATTTACTTGGTTATTTAAATAGTTTTCGAAACTTTGTATCTTAATTTTGTTTGGCGTCGCTACCAATCTCAGCCTTGTCTTTAGGATATTTACTCATCAACCAGCTTTTCCTGGTAGTGTATTGTGCAGGATTCTTGATTTTGGCACAAAGAGAGTCTGGACAGCAAATACGCAAATCTGAATAATAATTCTGCTGATTAAACAATACCAAATTATTCTCTCTTTTTGGGCAATTTGGAGGTAAAACAATTTTTCGAGCCTGCTTATGGTATCTTAACTGGCCAATTAAATAAGCTTCTCTTAATGACTCTTTATTTTTGGAATTCCATTCAATTAACTTTTTCTCTATCATTTCGTAATCCCACCCAATGGAAGTTAAATAATTAAGAAGTATGAACAGTGCCCTTTTTCTTCCGTCTTCTAATCCATTTAAAATGAGCCTGATGCATGGCGGAAACAATTCTTCAGGCAAAGCTTTTTCTGGCATGTCAATTTTTTTTTCTGATTTTAAATTGCTAGCATCCCGCTTAATACTAAAATCAAGGGCCTCCATTAGCAATCTTCTTGCTTCGTGGCTTTCAATATCGCCCTTATAGAGAAATCCGTGCTTGCTTATCCTGACATTTTTTGGGATAGCAAGCTCTTTCCCGAACAGCAACACCTTTTCAGGGTTTAATGGCGTTGAGGCTAATCCTGATTTTTCATGCAAAGAATAAGGCATTCTATAAAGGTGTCTTGGAGAAATAAGCAGGCTATCAATATCTAAAAATGGCTCTGCATTTAATATTCTTGTCTCACCGTCATAATAAGTTAATTCCGCCATCTTTTTGCCAGTTTTTTTAATGACAGCATTAAAATCGTTATTTTCAAACTCCATTATTTTTTCTCCAAGCGGTTTCTTGATCATGTCTTTTATGTAAAGAGCAATTTTTCGAGGAGCATCCGGAAACAGGTTTTTTGTTTCCTCATTCCTTATTTTTTCAGGAAATGCCTCAAAAGGCACTCCAATGTGAAAGCCTCTGTTGCCTGAGAATTTGCACGAGATTGAAGATACATTATAAAATTTTAAGGCCTTAATTACCAAGTCAGCCGCTATTTTTGAATATTCAAAAAATCCGCAGTCGATGTCGAGAACCAAATCCCAACCAATTCTTAAGCTGTCCAAATCATGCCTTCTTAATGAAGTATTGAGCTGCAGAGCATTCCTCCAGAGCTCCTCTGAAGCATGGAAGGATGTTGCTCCTTGCTTCGCTAGCTCAAGAATATCGCTTGGATGCCTTAACACATCAGGCCTCTTTCCAAAATTATCATTAAACTTTGCAACAACTTCCCTATCTTTTGAATTTGCAATAATTTCTTCCTGAATGTCTCTTCTCTTATAGTAGTTTAAAGACACGTGGATAGGGATCATGGATTCAGGAATGTTTTTTGGTTTTTAATGGTTTTGCAAGGGTTTTTTGATTTGCATACAATATATTTAAATACGAAAATGAGACTTCGGATTCACTAGCAATGGACAAAAAACTACTCGATCTTAATAATTTCATTGAAAAAATCAAAAATTCAAAAACTTTAGTCATAGTAGAAGGCAAAAATGATAAGGCAGCATTGCAAAAACTTGGAATAGAAAATGTAATGGAATTGAGCAAAAAGCCAATTTTCCAAATTGTGGAGGAAATTTCTGATTCTAATGAAGAATGCATTATCCTTACCGATTTGGATAAAAAGGGGAAGGAAATTTACGGCAAATTGAACTCCAATCTTCAAAATAATGGAATTAAAATCAACAATCAATTTAGGAAATTCTTGTTTAGGCATACTAAGCTTAGGCAGATTGAAGGTATAAACACATATTTAGAAGCCCTCTAATTTCTTGATTCTTTCATTTATATCCGGATGTGTGCTAAAAAGATTATTTATTCTTCCTTTAAAAGTCCTTAACGGGTTTTCTATGAATAAATGCGCAGTCGCTTTATTCGCTGCTTCAACTAATGGTTCTTTGTCGTCTCTTATCTTTTTTAAAGCATTGGCTAAGCCATCAGGATTTCTTGAGAGCAAAGCGCCATCAGCATCTGCAAGGAACTCCCTTTTTCTGCTAATTGCAAGCTTAATTAATTGGGCAATTAAGGGCGCTAAAATTGCCAAAATAAGCCCAATCAAAATTATTATGACCATAATTAAGCCTCCTCCTCTGGAGCCAGAACTTCTTCTTCCTCTACCGTAAAATACGCTTCTTAAAAACAAATCACTTAGCAGGGCAATAACACCAACAAGCACAACAACAATCATCATCATTCTGATGTCATAATTCCTTATATGAGCCAGCTCATGGGAAATCACTCCTTCTAGTTCATCCCTTTTCAGCCTTTGAATTGCGCCAGTTGTGACAGTTACAGAAGCATGTTTAGGGTCCCTGCCTGTTGCAAATGCATTTATAGCACCGTCATCAATAACATAAATTTTTGGTGTTGGTATGCCTGATGCAATTGCCAATCCCTCAACTGTATTTACAAGATGAGGATATTTATTTTTATCAGCAGGCACAGCATGACTCATACTTAATATCATCTTGTCACCAGAATAAAAGCTAATTAACGTCATTATAGTTGAAAAAATAATTGCAAAAGCAAGTCCTATAAAAGCATCTCCGAAATAAACCCCAAAAGCATAGCCTAGAAATCCGATAATGATGAAGAATAAGGTTATCAATAACATTGACTTCCTCTTGTTTGCCGAGATATGTTCGTATAATGTGGACATTTTGCTTTGTTTATATGATTATAATTGGGCTATAATTTAAACTTTTCTTTAAATATTTCATGTCTTTGATCCTCATTTTGCAGATAAAATTCAAAAAGAAAATGTTTATTTAGAATTACGAAATGCAAATTTTTTTTCCTATATTATCACAACCAACTACTTCACATCTGTATCTTGTATAACATTCTACATTTCCTTGTTGATTTATCCAAAAAGTTGCAATATTACCACATACATAACCTTTAACTACTGCAAAATCACCTTCATAAAAAATATTACTATTCAGACCTATTAGAACTTTACAATTCTTATATACTTCAGGGTCTATTTTCTCCAGAAATTTATACACTGATGTTTCAGGTTCTAACTCTTTGCTTGATTTCTCGGTGTTAGGTATCCTACTGCAGGATATTAAGATAGGCATCATCACTAAAATTAATACAAAAAATATTCTTTTTTTAGTCATAAGTTTTATTCTTATAAAGCTTTGAAATTTTTTTGTTTTAATTTTGCAATAAAAAATCAAAATCCATATTTTCTTAAAGTATTAATAACTAGAATAGAACCAGTTAAACCTAAAAGAAAAAAGAAATAAAGTATAGGAGAAGTTCTAGACCTTTCAACATAATAAGAAAATCCAAGTGAAATTAAAATGAGGAATAATGATGCAATAGATATTTCAGCTATATTCAATCTGTAATGAGTTCTGTTAAAGAATACAATATTTTGAAATATTTTTTGCTTTGGTTTACCAGCTCCCTAGAACAGTTTAAGCATACTGGGCTTGACAAAACAGCTTTTTTAATATCCATAAACCAATCTCTATAGAACCTGATTTCTTCGAAACTTTTACCGCATTTACTGCATTTTATTGGTTTCATTATTTTTATCAACATTTAATGAGTCATAATATATAAGTGTTGCCATTGCCTTTCGATTTAAACACTCAATAACCTCCCCACAGCTTTCTTAACTTCTTCTTTTCCATGTATTATAAATTTTCCATTCTTATAAAGAATAACCCCAAAAGCAAAAAAATATAAATAGGACCAAATACCTCTCTATGGGGGTAAAATGAGACTTACTTTAGCAAATCCAAGTTACTTAAAGGAAAGCATCTCTATAATTTCTGACCTTGTAACTGAAGCCCGCTTCAAAATTACGCCAGATGCTATGGAATTAGTGGCTATGGACCCTGCAAATGTTGCAATGGTCATTTTCAAATTGTTGAGCAGCTCTTTTACTGAATATGAAATCAAACAGGACACAGAGATTGCAATCAACTTAAGCAATTTAAAGCAGATACTCAGAAGAATTTCTCAAAAAGATATGCTCACACTTGAGTTGGACTCAGATAATAGATTGAAAATTGAATTAAGAAGTTCAACGACAAGAACTTTCAACCTGCCGCAGATTGAGCTAGAAGAAAAAGAACAAAAAGTTCCAGATTTGAAGTTTCCAGTGGTTATAAAAACCTCGTCAAGCATTTTGAATGAGGCAATTGCCGACGCCGATGTTGTTGGGGAGAGCGTTACATTCATTGCCGAGCCGAGCAAATTTACATTGCAGGCAGAGGGAGACCTTAATCAAGCCAAGATAGAGATTAAGGAAGACGACGTCACTAAAATAAGCATGCATGGCGATGAGAAAATAAAAGCTAAATACAGCATTGAATATCTAAAAAAAATGATAAATGGCTCAAAGCTCAGCGACGATGTTATTGTGCAATTCAACAAGGATTATCCATTAAGGCTCGAATACAAGACTGTTGACAAGGTTATGCTGAGCTTTATCCTGGCTCCGAGAGTGGAGAATGACTAAAATTGCAGTTATTTTTTTGGCTAGTATGTTGGATATAACATCCAAGTGATTTAAATGGTTGACTCAATGAAGATTTATGAGAAGGTAAAAAAGATCAGTCCTGAAGCTAAGGCTGAAGCTGATGCTTTCATTAGTGGGCTAACTCGAACGCATACTGAGGAAAATCCTGCATCCCCCGAATTGATACAACAAGGTTTGGAACAAATCCTTGCGAAATATCGGGCAAAAATTAAGGAAGAGCATACTACTGGAAAACTAGATGATTTGGTAGGTTTAGCCGGTATTTTAGGCGCTACCATAGCATTTGCTGGAGGATCTTATGGATTAGGTTTGGTTGGCATTTTAGCAGCTTATGTTGCCTCAACAAGGTTTATTCAAGCAGTGCAATCATAAAACAGCATAAGAATTCCAAAAAAAGATTCGATACCGTTAATTTTATAAATAACAATCTTAAATTTGCTTCTTTATGGAAGATAAGTGCCGTTCTTTTTTAGTTGACTGGGCAATCAATTTTATCAAAAACAAGGATGTTATTCTTAAAAAAATAGAGCAGATTGAAAATGGGAAGGGTGGATTTGATTTATATGTAAAATACAGGGACAGGGAACATTATTTTATTATTACTCCAAGAATTGTTGATATGGAGCCCATAGTGCAAAAGTTGAATAATAATTTCCATTTTTCTATTGTCACTTTAAGTTCGCAGGAAAATTTTGATACTCTTCTAAAAAATTGGGATCGGCTGATTGGTTTTAAATTTCTCAGCTTAATATTTGTAAACCCATTTTCCGAGCAAGATAAAAAATGGATTGTTTTTCCCTATACACATCACAAAATATGTGACGAGTCCAGCCTCGAGGCAGGTCTAAGGAGCATGTTTAATATGGTTGAACCAATAAACGAGCAACTGTTAATTGCAAGAATTACAAGCTGAAAACAATAACCTGGCCAATGAACCCTGAGAAAATAGGAATAAGCAAATTATCGTCTAATTCATCGACAAGAGTTTCAACAACTGTTGCAATTATTGCCATTCCAAGTATGATGTAGATGCCTCCTGATATAGGATCAGGCAAATTAATGCCCACAATCAAAAATACGCTGCGAAACAGTCCGCTCAATATTACAAAGCCAACAATGGTGTTTATAATTAATTCTCCAATAAATCCTGCCCAAGTTTTGTTTCTGTAAATCAAAGTTGTCCCGTATTTTTTCCCTACCAGTGCAGCTGTCATATCGCCAAAAGTAGTCATGAGCAAAGCCGTCAAGGCGATTCTAGGGTCAAACACAGCCAGGCAAATGATTGTAGCTGACAAAAAATAAATGACTCCGTACATTCTATTTTGCTCCTTAGGCCTTATAAACTGGGAAAAAAATGGCAGCTTCCATCCTAGCTCCAGTCTTACATACTCCAATATTAAGAAAAGGATAAGCAATGAAACAAGAAACAGCATTGCCACTTGCTTTGCAATTATTGTGCTATAGCCCGAATTTATAAGATAATCCTTTATTAAAAAATAAGCCCCAAGCACAAAAAGTATTGTAATATGGATGATTTTTCTGCCTAATTCATGAAGTATGCCCCACACCATAATATGAATTCTTGTGCTCATATATAAATAAGTTTCTAAATTTAAAAGATGCGACTGCCGGGATTCGAACCCGGATAGCAAGCTTTTTCCATTTATGGGAAGCTCGAATCATAGCCATTAGATCACAGTCGCATTGATTCTTCAATAACTCTTTTGTTATTAGGTAATTTACATTCCTTTAACCATATACCACATTTAATCAGTTTATAGTTATTGGTTGGTTTGATTTCGGTAAAAAATTTAACTATTTCAAGAGTCCTGCCCAGCTTTAAACAATCTTTCTTAGGTACAGATAACCACTGGCCCAAAGCCGTATGCAAGAAAATAAAAAATAACGCAATATTTAAATATTTACACAATCAAAATTTTTTCGATTTATAAAGGTGGGATTATCGAAAGAAACACAAATATTAAAATCAAATGCTACAAATGCGGAAACGAGTATTCTATGGATATGATGCGAATGAATGCAAATGGCAAGAATCTTGTTTGCAGGAATTGTCTTGAAAGAAAAACTGATGGTAAAGAGGTTCCTCAATCAAAGGCAATTGAAACTAAAATTCAGAAAAAAGAAGAGTCTGTTATGAAGGAATATTTCTGCAAGGAATGCAAGTATAATTTCTCAAGGGCAAGGCACTTATCAATATCCACATGCCCCTACTGCGGCTCAGAATCAGCAATGACAAAAGGAAGCACCGCGAGAATAATGGCAGATGCCTTTAAGATGAAAGGTGATTAAAATTGTCCAAGATGTAATGGCTCCGTGCAAGAAATGCGGAAACAAAGTTCTAGTCTCTACTTTAAAACTGGACTTAGATGAAGCCAAAGTGATTTGTCCTGATTGCATTAAAAATAAAGGAATACACAAAGAAATCGAGAAGGAAGTTCTAAACAAGCCGCAACCATCAATATTGGCTAAGCATGCATTAAATGAGGAAAAACCATCCAAAGTTGGGCATAAATGCAATTCCTGCGGCTTTAAGTTTATGATTAACGTTGACACAAAAAAACCGAAGTATTGTCCCTATTGCAATGCCAGGGTTACGAGTTTCTAGTGTTTCATACAATTACTTTTTTTATCCATCATCTTAGTAGCCATTCTCATAATCCTAAATTAAGCCTGCATTAATTCTTAAATGATAAAAATAACATTTGTTCAATTTCATAATTAGTTCACACTTTAAGAATTAATCAAGATTTCTGTGC